>Ga0070699_100000035_pt1 | contig 135217 bp, 49 predicted proteins | sample KBSK1503metaG_FD_65473 | JGI IMG/M metagenome (GOLD analysis project Ga0070699, IMG submission 65473) | Corn, switchgrass and miscanthus rhizosphere microbial communities from Kellogg Biological Station, Michigan, USA - KBS K1-50-3 metaG | ecosystem: Host-associated > Plants > Roots >... | reverse complement strand
ACCAGCTGCACCGTCCGCTCCAGACACAGCCCCACCCGTGTCTCCCGGCCCACCCCCAGAACGCGCAGACGCACCGCCAGCGCCTCGGACTGCGCGTCCAGCTCCGCGTAGGTCAGCCGCTCCTCTCCACACACCACCGCCATCCGCTCGGGTCCCGACCCAACCTGCCGCCGGAAGCGCTCCACCAGGCTCGACGACTCCCCAGCCCCCCCATCCCCCCCGTTCCACTCCACCAGCACCCGGTTCCGCTCGGCCCTGCTCAACATCGGGATCGACGATATCCGCCGATCCGGATCCGCCCCGATTCCTTCGAGGAGCCTCCGGAAGTGGTCCAGAAGTCGATCCATGGTGGAGCGATCGAATAATGCGGGGCGGTATTGCAGCGAACCTCCGATTCCCTCTGGGGACTCCTGCATCTCCAGGGAGAGATCGAATTGAGCCGACGGAGGGTCGAGAGGCATGGAGGAGACCGATAGTCCCGGCATCCGGGGCAGCTCGCCGGCGAGGTTCTGGAGGACGAAAAGCGTGGAGAAGAGCGGATTCCTGTCGGGATCCCGCTCCGGTCTCAGCTCGGAAACCAGCTTCTCGAAAGGAAGCTCCTGATGCTCGTGAGCTTCCAGAACGGTACGGTGGACCTGGCGCAGGAGGTCCCGATAGCTCGGATCGTCACCGAGGGAGGCTCGCAAGACGAGCGTGTTGACGAACAATCCGATGAGCTCTTCCGACTGGGGTCTCGTGCGCCCCGCCACGGGGGCGCCGACGCAAAAATCCTCCTGTCCGCTCCAGCGATGAAGCAGTACCTGAAACGCGGCCAGCAGAGCGGCGAAGAGAGTCGTCCGCTCGCTTCGTGCAAGATCGAGCAGGCTTCGGCCCAGCCGGGGCGGAAGCTCGAAGGCGACGCTTGCTCCCTGGGGCGGAAGGGCTCCTGGCCGGGGGCGATCCGTGGGAAGCTCCAGCTCCCCCGATGCGCCGGCGAGCTTCCGAAGCCAGTAGCGCTTCTGGCTCTCGAAAGCTCCGCTTGAAAAGCACTCCCGCTGCCACGCGGCGTGATCGGCGTACTGCATCGCCAGCTCTCGAAGCGGTGACGCGCGGCCTTGCGTGATCGCCGTGTAGAGCGCCTCCAGCTCGGACATGAGGATTCCGATCGACCATCCATCGCAGACGATGTGGTGGAGGGTGAGGAGAAGAGCCTGATCCTCTTCGGATAGGCGGATGAGCCGGGCGCGAAACAGGGGTCCCCGCTCCAGATCGAAGGGACCCGCCGTCTCCTCGCGGGCGAGATCCAGAGCGCGGGCTTCCCGATCCACCTCGCCAAGATTCCTCAGGTCCCAGACAGGCAGATCGACCGTCCGAGCGGACGCGATGATCTGGCTCGGGCGTCCGTCGAGGGCCGGAAAGGAAGCGCGAAGCGTCTCATGCCGCCGAGCGATCTCTCCCAGGCTCTCTTTCAGAGCGTGAAGATCAAGGTCCCCCGTGAGACGCAATGCGACGGAGAGATTGTAGGAGACATCGCCCGGGACGAGTCGATCCAGAAACCAGAGGCGCTCCTGGCCGAAGGAGAGCTGCTTCAAGGTGCCTCCCCCCGGCCCACCATCGGCCTCAAAGGGCCGGTGTCCGTCCCAGGAGGGACGACCCCATCTCCCCGACGTGGAGTTTTTCCTTCGCCAGAGCGCGGTTCATCCTCCTTTCCCTGCGGGACCGTCGTTTCCAAAAGTGCCGCAAGACCCCGAATGGTGGGGGTGTCGTAAAGGTCGCGCAGCGAGACGAGCGGACCGAATCGCCCCCGAAGACGTGAAATCAGCTTGGTCGCCAGCAGCGAGTGGCCGCCCGCCTCGAAAAAGTCATCCTCGACGCCGGGCGATTCCTTCTCCAGGACTTCGGCCCAGATCGAGGCTACCTCGGCTTCGCACGGCGTCCTGGGAGGGACGCGCTCGCTACGCGCCTTCCATCCTGCGCTCTCGGGAGGCGGAAGCGCCGCCCGATCGACCTTGCCGTTGGGGGTCAGTGAAAACCGCTCCACCATCACGAATGCCGCCGGCAGCATGAACTCGGGCAGCTTCCCCTTGAGAAAGTCTCGAAGATCCCCGGTCGAGAGAGCGCCTCGGCCGGAAGAGACGACGTAGGCCACGAGCCGCCGCTCCCCGGCGATGCCCGCCTGTGGGACGACCGCACATTCCCGCACGTCGGGGTGCAGGCCCAAGACCGTTTCGACCTCTCCCGGCTCGATCCGGTAGCCGCGGATCTTCACCTGCTGGTCGGCGCGGCCGAGAAACTCGAGCTTGCCATCCGACCTCCACCGGGCGAGGTCTCCCGTCCGATAGAGGCGCGCCCCAGGACCGTCGTCGAACCGGTCGGGGACAAACCGCTCGGCAGTTAGATCGGGTCTCCGGTGATACCCTCGTGCCACTCCCTCTCCTCCGATGTAGAGCTCTCCAGGAATTCCGGCAGGCACCTGGCGCATCGCCCGGTCGAGAAGGTAGACACGCGTCTCCGCGGCCGGCCGCCCGATCGGAATCGTGTGCATGATCTCGGATGGGTCGGTCATCAGGTGCGAGCAGGCCACAATGGTGCCTTCCGTAGGACCGTAGGCATTGATCAGCCGGATACCCGGGAAAGCCTGCAGCAAGCGGCGCGCCGCCGCCGGCGGCATGACGTCGCCTCCCACGATGAGCTGGCGGAGCCCCTTCAAGTCGCCGAGCCGCTCCTCCACCATGAGGGGAAACAATCCGGTGATCAGGATGAGGCTGGTCGCCCGATTTGCCACCAGAGCCTCTCCGATCTCCTCCAGGGTCGGAGTTCGCGATGGAAGCAGGACGAGGCGACCCCCATTCGCGAGGCATCCCCAGATCTCCAGGGCCGAAGGATCGAAGGAATGAGAAACGGCCTGCAGGACGACGTCGTCCGCGGCATAGCGGATGGGATCGGCGTTCCTGAGCAGTCGCACGAGGCCCCGGTGGGTCACCTGAATCCCCTTGGGGCGCCCGGTCGAGCCCGACGTGTACATCACGTAGGCGAGGGGGTCCTTCTCCCTCGCGGGTCGTGACTCGCTTCGCTTCGCGTCTTCGTTGGGGGCGAAGCCTTTCGGCTCGTCGAGGCAAAGGACCGGGAGGCCTCGACCCGGGACCTTCCCCAAGAGAGGCTTTTGGGTCAGGATCACAGCGGCACCGGAATCCTCGAGCATGAACTGGATCCGCTCCTTCGGATAGGCAGGATCCAGCGGCAGGTACGCGGCGCCGGCCTTCAACACCCCAAGCATCCCGACGATCGCCTCGGGTGATCGCTCCATGCAGACGGCCACCAGAAAGCCCCCACCCACCCCCATCTGCTCCAGGCGCGCGGCGAGGGCATCGCTCAGCCAGTCGAGCTCACAGTAGGTGAGATTGCGATGCTCGTAGGCCACCGCCGTTCGATTTCCGTCTCGCGCCGCCTGTTCTTTCACCAGCGCTTGAATCGTGGGGGCGCTCGGTGGGGAGCTTGCCTCCCGGCTCGCTGTCCGGGACTTTCCGCCGTCGGCGCCACCCCATTCCTGGGAGAGCCGGCGCTGCTCGAGCGCGGAGAGCAGAGGCAGATCTCCCAGGCGTCGGTCGGGATCGGCCGGCATCGCCTCCAGAAGCGTTGCCAGGTGACCCAACAGGCGGGTGATGGAAGCGGCTTCGAACCTGCGCCGGTCGTACACCACCTCCAGCGAGATCGGCGAGCCAGGCGATACGGCGAGGTTGATCGGGTAGTTCGTCTTGTCCCAGGCCTTCACGTCGGTGATTTTCAGCCTCTCGAATCTCTCCCCGAGCTGCCGGCCCATCGGATAGTTTTCGAAGATGAGGATCGACTCGAAGAGAGGCCGTCCCGCCGGGATCTCGCTCCAGCCCTGGATTTGAACCAGCGGCGTGTGCTCGTGGCTGAGCAGCTCGAATTGATCGGACTGGATCTTTTTCAGCCACCCCAGGAGAGGCTCTTTGTCCTGAAGCCGAACCCGCAGCGGAAGCGTGTTGATCAACAATCCGACCATCGATTCCGAGCCTGCAAGATCTGCGGGACGGCCGGAGACCACGCTGCCGAATACAACGTCGGCCTTCCCCGTGTACCGGCCCAGAACGATCGCCCAGGCGGCGCGGAAGAGCGTCCCCAGCGTCAGAGCGTGGCGGCGCGCGAAGGCCTCGAGCGCCGAGCCGGCTTCGAGCGAGAGGCGGCCTCGCTGGAGGGCGTAAACCGAATCCAACGCTTCTCCGCCGTCCACCGCGGCGGTTGTCGCATTGGGTCGAGGAGGAGGGAGAGGCAGCGGCGTCGACACGCGGAATCCTTCGAGAGATCTCCTCCAGAACGATTCCTCCCGGGAACCATCCTTCCCGCGCAAATAGTCGATGAAGTTCCGGTAAGGGGGGACGGGCCCGAGCGCCGGCTCGCGACCGGTCGTCAGCGCTTCGTAGATCTCGGCCAGCTCCCCCAGGAGAACCGGCAGGGACCAGCCGTCCAGGATGAGATGGTGGTGGCTCCAGATGAACCGGTATCGTTCCTCTGAAACCCTCACGAGGGTGCATCGCATCAGGGGAGCTCTCGTCAGATCAAACTCCCGCCCCCGGTCGTCTCGAAGCGCCTCCTCGAAGCGCCTCTCCTGCTCGATCGCCTCGAGTCCGCGCCAATCGATCTTGCTCAACGGCATGCTCACCTCGCGCCGCACGAGCTGAAGCGGCTCATCCAGTCCCTCCCAGGCAATCGCGGCCCTGAGGGGCTGGTGGCGCGCGGCGAGCTTTCCCCACGCCGCTTCGAAAGCGGCCTCGTTCAGGCCTGCCTCGAACGTCCAGGTCATCTGCTCGACGTAGGCGCCGGGGTCGATGTCCGAAAGGGTATGGAAGAGCATTCCCTGCTGCATTGGGGAGAGGGGATAGGCGTCCTCGATGTCGGAATCGATTCCCCCGACACGGGATCGGGCCGAGACGCCCGTTTCGGCGGAAAGAAGAGCCACCTCGCCGCCTCCCATCCAAACCCTGCTTGGAATCCCTTCGACCTGCGCCCGCAGCTCGTTCAAGTAACTCCGGGCGATGCGCTCGACGGACGAGCGGCGGTGGAGGTCGGCACTGTAAGTCCATTGGATCTCGAGGCGTCCTCCGACGACCATGGCATTGACCTCGAAGACATGGCTTCTCCTCGCGCGCGGGCTCCGAAAGACGCCCAGAGGCTCTCCCGCAAACTCGAACGGCGCATTCGGTGGAAGGCTCTGATCGAGCTGGCCGAGATAATTGAAGCAAATCTCCGCCTGCGCCAGCGACTCGAGCTCCCTGCAGACCCGGTCATCCCCGAGGTACCTGAGGAGCCCGTAACCGAGGCCTCGGCCCGGGATGGAGCGAAGCATCCGTCCAGCCCGGCTGACTCTCGAGACAGGATCGGAAGCTCCGCCGGAAGCGGTTCCGCCGATCGGCACTGGGTACAGCGTCGTGAACCAGCCGACCGTACGGGAGAGATCCACGTCGTCGAAGAGATCCTCCCGCCCGTGTCCTTCAAGATCGACGAGCCAGGCGCCCGAGCCGGATCCATCGACTCGCGCCCCATCGAGAGCCGCCAGAAGCAATTCGTCGATCCGCGAGCCGTAGGCTTCGGGCGCTCTGCGAAGCAGCGCCCGCGTCTCTTCTTCGGAAAGCCCGAAGGTGACGGTGCGCGCGGAGGCTTCGCGGTTCATTCGCCGGGGTCGGATTGCCTTTCTCCTGAAAGCGCGGCGCTCGGCGGCGCGATCGCAGGGGAGTGGGCGGGTGGGAGTCTCAAGAAGATCCAGCCAGAAGCTCGCCTCCCTCAGAATCGCTGCCGTGCGCGCATGTTCGACGAGCCGCTCGGTCCAGATCTTGAAAGAGGTGCTCTTGGCAGGCAGGACCGGAGATGTCCCGCGGCGCAGGCTCTCGTAAACCGTTGCGAGATCCTCGAGGAGGATCCGCCACGAGACGCCGTCCACGACGAGATGGTGGGCTGTGAGCAGCAGGCGGGGCGTCTCGCCGCTGCCCATATCGAACAGCGCCGCACGGAAATTCGGCCCGGAGGCGAGATCGAGACTCGACTGAATCCCGGCGGCCGTGACGTGCAGAAGCGAGCTTCTCGCCGCGGGGGAGCCCTTCGACAGGTCGAACCGGAGGAGCGGCGATTCTCCACCCGGGGAAGAAAAGCGCTGCGTCCACCCTTCGGGGGTTTTTCGGAAGCGGAGCCGCAGGGCGTCGTGGTGATCGAGAATCCTCGCCAGGGCTTCCTCGAGAGCACTGACGTCTGCGGGCTCCCGCAACCGCAGGAGAACCGCCTGATTATCGTGGTGAGGCTCGGGAGAGGCCTGGGCGAAGAACCATCGCTGAATGGGGGAGAGTGGCGCTTCCCCCTCGACGGGGCCCTGCTCGTGACGTGCCCCCGCAGCCGCGGCGGCCGAGGCGGCGAGGCCGGCCACCGTCGGGTCTAGAAAGAACTGGCGGGTCGAAAGCGGCACTCCAAGCTGCCGGGCACGCGCCACCACCTGGATTCCCAGAATCGAGTCGCCGCCCAGCGAGAAGAAATTGTCCTCCCTGCCGACGCGCGGGAGGTCCAGGACTTCGGCCCAAATCCGTGCCAGGGTCTCCTCAAGGGAAGACCGAGGAGGAGCAGAATCAACAGCGGAGGAGGGCCCGTCTTCCTGCAACTCCGCGAGAGCCAATCGATCGAGCTTGCCTCCCGGCGTGCGCGGCCAATCGTCGACCCCAACGAACGCGGAGGGAATCATGACTTCCGGTAGTCGCTCCTTGAGGAAGGACCTCAGCTCCCCCCCGCTCGGGCCATGGAGCGCGGTACTTTCGGACCCGTCGTCCCTTCCCGGAGAGGCGGCGATGAAGTAGGCGACCAGCCGCTCCCGCCCCTTCGCATCGGATCGCACCGCGACGACGGCATCCTTCACCGCGGGGTGGCGGGAGAGCGCCGATTCGATCTCCCCGGGCTCGATCCGCACGCCTCGGATCTTTACCTGGTCGTCCAGGCGCCCCAGGATCTCCAGGTTCCCGTCGTGTCGCCAGCGGACCCGATCCCCGGTCCTGTAGAGTCGCGACCCTGTCTCCCCTGTAAAAGGATCCGGAACAAATTTCTGCGCGCTGATCTCCGGGCGGTTGAGGTAACCGAGTGCGACGCCGGCTCCTCCGATGTACGCCTCCCCCGGCACCCCGATGGGAGCCGGCTTTCCCTGGCTATCGAGCACATAGAGGCGGACTCCAGGGAGAGGGCGTCCGATCGACACCTGCATGGCGTCCCGGCCTGAGGCCTCGCCGGCGCCCCCTTCCTCGCCTCCCTCGTGCAGGGATCGGGTGTCGCCGGCACTTTCCTGCGGATCGTAGAGGGTGGCGGTAATCGTCGTCTCGGACGGGCCATAAGCATTCAGCAGCCGGACGCGGGTACCCATGATCCCGCCCCAGCGTGCGAGGCACTCGGATCGGACCTTCTCGCTGCCCACGATCAACAGGCGCAAGTCGGGAGGCAAGGGCGAGCCCTCGCCCAGCTCGGATACCCACTGGTGCCAGAACGAAGCGGGCAGATTCGCCACCGTGATCCTTTGATCGGTCAGGAAGCGGATGAATTCATCGACCGAGGGCGCCGCCTCGAGGGATCTCGGAACAATCGTGGCCCCGCTCATGAGCGTGGGTAGAATCTCCTCAACGGAGACATCGAAGCTCAAGGAAGCGAACTGGAGCACCCGATCCCCGGGGCCCAGACGGTACCGCTGCATCACTGCAACGGCATGGTTGGCGAGGGCGCGATGGGGAAGGATCACCCCCTTCGGGACGCCGGTCGAGCCCGACGTGTAGACGACGTACGCGGGATCCTCGGGCCCTGCGGTGCCCGTTAGGGAATTCACCTCAGATGGTCCCATCGCCTCCTCTCGTCGAAGATCCAGGATCGGGGTGACGACATCCGGTAGCCGCGACCGGTGGTTCTCCGAAGCGAGGATCAGCACGGGCCGCGCGTCTTCGATCAGGAATCTCAGTCGCGCCGGCGGCGAGGCGGGATCCAGGGACAAACAAGCCCCTCCTGCCTTCAGCACCGCGAGGATTCCCAGAATTGACTCGAGAGAGCGGGTTGCCAGGAGTCCGACAACGGCCCCCCGAGCCACGCCAAGGGCCTTCAGCCGCGCGGCCAAGCGCTCCGCCTGCACCTCCAGCTCGGCGTAGATCATCTTCTGGGGCCCAACCTGCACGGCCGCCGTTTCAGGCCGCAGCCTTGCCATCTCACGGATCCGTTCGTGAATCGGACCGGGCCATGAGGAGGGCACCGCGGAGCCGCTGAAGTTGTGAATCACGAGGCGCCGCTCTCGATCCGTCAGGAGGGGAAGTGCCGAGACCTTCGAGGAGGGGCCGGCTACAATGGAGCCCAACAGCTCCCTGAAGTGGGAGGACATCCGGTCGATCGTCGAGGGGTCGAACAGATCCGTGTTGTATTCGAAGTTGGCGTTCAGGGACTCGCCGGCTTCGTGAACGGCGAGTGTGAGGTCGAACTGCGATCCTTTCAGCTCCAGAAGGAGAGGCTCCATGTCCAGTCCGGCGAGACTTCGGCGAGTTCCCTCCTCCCCGAACAGGAATGCCGGCGAGCCCCGAGCCTCGGAGCGGTGCGGGCGCTCGAAGGAGAACATCACCTGGAAGAGAGGAGACCGGCCGGGGTCGCGCCCGGGCTGAAGGCGCTCCACCAGCAGCGGAAAGGGATAATCCTGGTGCTCCAGCGCGTCCACGACCTCTCTCCGGGCGCGCTGGAGGAATTCGCGAAACGGGGGATCACCCTTGAAATCAGCTCTGAGCACCACCGGATTCACGAAGTAACCGACGATCCGCTCGAAATCGGAGCGGGGCCGGGCCCCCGCCGGGGCGCCGATGAGGATCTCGCGCTGGCCCGAATAACGGTGGAGAAGAGTCTGGAAGGCGGCCACCAGCAGCGTGAAAAGCGTGACCTTCTCGGCCCGAGCCAGCTCTTTCAGCTTTCGCGTTACCGCTTCTCCAATCCGGAGCTTCACCCCCGAGCCGCGATAGGTCTGAAGGAGGGGACGAGGCCGATCGGTCGGGAGCTGTAGGATGGGCAGTCGGCCCGAGAGAGCTTCCTTCCAGAATTGCCAGTGCGCTTCACCCTCATCGCCCGACACCATCTCCTGCTGCCAGCGGACGAAATCGGCGTATTCAGCAGCGAGGGGCGGGAGCTTCACCCTGGAGCCTTCGCACTGGGCCGGATAGAGGACCCCCAGCTCCTCCATCAGGACCACCGTGGACCACATGTCGGTGACGATGTGGTGGGAATTGATCAGGAGGACATGCTCTTCGGGGGAGCGGCTGAACAGAGCGACCCGAAAGACGGGACCTCGCTCGAGGTCGAAGGGAGCTTGAGCCTCATCCCGAACGAGCCGGAGGAGCTCGGCAGACCCTATGTCCGGGACCGATCTCGAGGAGAACTCGACCGGCATCCGGGGGGCGATGCGCTGAATCGGCTTCCCCTCCTTCGCGACGAAGGTGCTCCGGAGAGGAGTATGCCGGTCGACGATGCATTGAAAGGAGCGGTGCAGCGCCGCCACGTCGACCAAGGAGCGGATCCACATTGCCAGATAGACGTTGTAGGCGGAGCTCTCAGGGTCCAGCTGGTGAAGGAGCCAGAGCGCGCGCTGGCCGCGGGAAAGGGGATGCTCGACGCAAGAAGGATGGTGTACGGAAGCGCCCGCCTCACCGCCGGCTGGGATCGATTCGTCGCGTCGCGAAGGCGACCGTGGCACGCGAGTCTCCTCCCAAAGAGGACGGCGCAGCCGTCGGGACCGGGTCGGCTTTTTGTTGACCCGGGGATTATACCGCGAGGCGGCGGGAGGGTCGCAGGGTCACCCCGCTTTTCCGGTCACCCTGCTTGAATAAAAATCAGCGATGGACCAGAATTCGACTCCGGATCCGCCTTTCCAGTTCATGAATGGATTGACGCCACCTGGCCCGGGCTCCCCACGAGCCTGCTGCGGGGGGATGTCCTCACCGCCATCGGGGACGCTGAGCATGGGAAGCCTGCCGGTACCGATCGAGCGCGGCCTCGACGCACTTCTGGAGACCCTCTACCTGCGCCCCAGGCTGGGCTGGCGCGCCGTGCGGCGACTCCTCCGGGGAGTGGCCCGGTGCCGTGTCGGAGAGATCGAGATTCTCATCGGCATCTCCTCCGAGAACGAGCAGGTCCGGGCCGAAACCTACGAGACGAAGGAGCCGGAGACTCTGAAATGGCTTCGGAAGAATCTTCGCGATGGCGACGTGTTCTTCGACGTGGGGGCCAACATCGGTCTCTATTCGATCTACGCCGCGAAGCTCAGACCTTCGAGCCGGGTGTTCGCCTTCGAACCCGAATCGCACAACTTCTCCAGTCTTTGCCGGAATCTGCTCTTGAACGGGGTGTCCAACGTCACTCCCTGCAGCTTTCCCCTTTCCGACCGGGAAGCCTTCGAGCCCTTTTATGTCTACGATCTTCGCCCCGGCTCCTCGCTCCATTCGCTGGGGGGACCCAGCACCTTCAGGGAAGGAAGCGAGAGTCTCAGGCAGGGGACCCTGGGGGTGTCGCTGGACGCGCTGGTCCGGAGCTTCCATGTCCCTCACCCCTCGCTGCTGAAGCTCGACGTTGACGGAAACGAAGAAAAGATTCTCGCGGGGGGCGCCGCGCTGCTGTGCTCCGGCCGGCTGCGGTCTATTCTCGTGGAGGTGACCGTGCGCGATGACCGGGAAGTCTCCTGGGCCGAGCGGAAGCTTGAGGACTTCGGTTACAAGCTGGCGGAGCGCAGCGACTGGGTCATCGAGATTCGCGGGCTGCGATCCCGGAACTTCATCTTTGATCGACCGGCGTAGTCTGGGGAGAGACGATGGAAGAGAATCTGCGAAGCCGCCTTCGTGAGCAGTTCGGCGCTCTAAGTGAGCGCAGCACACCTTCCTCCCTCGCTCGGGTCGAGGCGTTCCTGCGAATCCTCCTGGGCGAGGAGCCGTTTACCCCTCCGGACCCTCTCCAGCGCCCGGAGCTGTATTTCTTCCCCGGCCTCACGAGCAGGCCGTGGCACGACGATCCCCCGGCCTGGCTCTCGAGGCTCGAAGACGCTGCCCCGGAAATCCACCGCGAGCTGGAGAGCCTTGTGGCCACGCCGGAAACGTTCCAGCCCTATGTTCACGGTCCGGAAGCCGCTTATCGACAGGAGAAGTTCCTGCTCGAGTCTCAATCCCGGCGATGGACGGTTTACGATTTGAACCTTCCCGCCGCCGAGAAAGCCTGCCCCCAAACAACGGCGCTTCTCTCCAAGCTGTTCCGCCCGCATCTGGGAGAGCCGGTGACCTCCCAGTTTTCGGCGCTGGATCCCGGCTCGCGCATTCCGCCCCACTGCGGCGTGGCCAACTTCTTCCTGACCGCCCACCTGGGCCTCGTCACTCCGGATGGGTGCCTGCTTCGCGTCGGCTCCGAATCCCGGAGCTGGACCGCGGGCAGGGCTCTCGTCTTCGACGATTCCTACGAGCACGAGGTGCGGAACGGCTCCGATCGGACCCGGATCGTCCTCATCGCCCGGTTCTGGCATCCGGAAATGACGGAGGCCGAAATAGAGGCCGTGGGATCGCTTCACGAAACAGTGATCGACTTCGCCGGCGGGTCGGTGGATGCGCAGCGCGAAACCCTCAGGCGCCTGCGGGGTGCTTGAGCGCCGCGAGTCGGCAGAAGCGCCGCGTCAGGCCTTGGCGTCCATCTGCTTGCGCAGGCTCAGGGGGCGCATGTCGGTCCACACAACCTTGATATGCTCGAGGCATTCTGCCTTCGTTCCGCTCTTCCCTTCGTCGCGCCATCCGGCCGGGTTCTCGCGGTCGGCGGGCCAGATCGAGTATTGCTCCTCGTGGTTCAACACCACCTTGTAGATCGTCGTATCTTCGGTGTCGTCTTCGAACATGAAGCATCCTCCTTTTTGAACGATTCTAACCATCCACGTAGGCCGGCACCGCGGCAGGCACCTGCACCGCCGCTTCGTCCAGGCGCCGCAGCGGTCTGAAGAGGCCCGCCGCCAGGGCCGCGAGAATACTGAGCGCTCCTGCCACGACCAGAATCAAAGCGATGCCGCGCCCGCGGCCGGTGCCGAGAGCGGGTCCCAGAGTGCCCGCCAGGAAACCTCCCGGTGCCATGGCCGGCTCGCACACGCCGTCCGCCAGCGGGCCGGCCAAGAGCGACGCGAGCGGCACCGCCGACAGCGCCACCGTGGCCCGCACGGAGAAGACGCGTCCCTGCAGCTCGGGGGGGACGATACGCTGCCACAGGACCTGGCTCGACCCGGCCGTCAGCGGCTGACAAAACAAAAATGCGAAAGCCGCCACTGCAAGCAGCGGCACGGATACGGTCAGTCCCGCCGCGAACACCGCGACGCCCCCCAGAGCCGCGAACGTCACCGCTCCGAGCGCGGGACGCCGGGGCCCTCCCCACACGCTCATGAGAGCACTTCCTCCCATCATCCCGAGACCGCCCACCGCGAGGATCGAGCCGAGCGCCGCGGGCGTCGACAGGTTCAGCACGAGCGGCGTGAACAGCACCGTGGCCAGCTCGGAAAGGAAATTGATCGCCGCGAACATCAGGAGTAGCGCCGCCAGTCCCGCCGAGCCGAAGACGTAGCGCCAGCCGAAAGGGATGTCCCGCAAGTAGCTGGGCCGCACACCGCACCCCGCCGTCCGCGAGGGAATCCGCGCTGCGAGCAGGGTGGCGACAGAGAAGAGGAAGGTGCAGAAGTCCAGAACAATCACACCGACCAGGCCGATGAGCGTGATGAGCGCGCCCGCCAGGAGCGGGGCGAGAACTTGCGACACGGCAAAAGCCAGCTGCGTCATCCCGCTGGCCCGGCCGAGCTGCTCTTTGGGCACCAGGAGCGTGACCGTCGCCGACCAGGTCGGCCACTGCAGCGCCGTCGCGGCCGCCGTGACCGCCACGTTGACGCAGGCATACGGGAGCGAAAGGCGGTCCAGCCAGGCCAGAAGGCCCACCGCGGCGGTGGCGGCGGCGGCCACGAGTTCGCAGGCGAGAAGAAGGCGCTTGCGATCCCAGCGATCGATCAGCGGCCCGGCGAGCGGCAGGATGAGCAGGGGGGGCGCGGCGGCGCAGAAAGTCACCAGCGCGTACTGCGTGGTGGAGGCGGACTTCTGATAGATCCAGACGCCCAGAGCGAAGGCGGTCAGCCCCGATCCGATCATCGAGACGAACTCACCGACCCAGACCAGGAGAAAGGCCCGGATTCCGGCGTGACGGCGCAGATCCGCCATGGCTCAACCCGTCGCGGCGGCGCGCCGGGCGCCCGAGTCCGTGAGGACCGGAAGGGTGCCCAGGCCGTTGGGAAGGAGGTAGCCGCGCTCCGCGGGAACTGCGGCGAGCGCCTCCTCCAAAGAGGCGTGCGGGATCATCCCCATGCGCCGCACCGCTTCGGAATCGAGCGCGGAGACGAGATGCACGCGGTAGCGCTCCGATTTCCACCGGATCCCCCAGGCGGTCTGCCCGTTGATCCGGTAGTCCTTCAGGAGCATCTCGGCGGTGGCCCGGGCCCCGCCCGGGACGAACCAGTCGAGAAAATCGGCACGGCCCAGCCCTTCGGTGCACCGGGCCAGGAGGACGAGGTCGCCGCCGTCCTCCAGGACGACGCGGGCGTGCTCCAGCGCCTTGTGGGACTGGATCATGTTGACGTCCCGAGGAGCGCCGCCGCAGCTCACCACCACGACCTTCCGCCGCTGGGCCACGGCCACCGAATGGGCCTCCAGGTACTCGGCGCAGCCGCGGCGGTGCGCGGCGAACCAGTCCCCCGCGTACAGCGCCGCGATCCGGTTCCCGTCCCCGACGACGGTGTTGACCGAGAACGTCGGAGCGAAGAGGCGCGCCGCCTCCTCCAGATCCTCGTTCACCGGGTTCCCGTCGAGACGGCCCGATTCCACCCCCGCGGCCCTCGACAGGGTCGTCCGATCGAACGCCAGGAGATGGTTCGTCTGGATGGCGCGCTCCGACCCGCAGCCGGGAAGCAGCCCTTTGCGCCCGCCGCTGAAGCCGGCGAAGTAATGGAATCCGATGGCGCCGACGAGCACGACGCGGTCGGCCTCCAGGAGGCGGCGGTTCACCTCCACCGGCGTCCCCCTCGAAGTGGTGCCGACGCGCGCCTGGGAGGACGCGTCATGGGCATCGTGAGGGTGCACCACGGTGCGCCGGAAGCATTCGGGACCGACGATCCGCTCGATCTCGCCGGCCGTCGGAGCGCGGTGAGTCCCGGCGCCGACGAGGAATTCGATCTGTCGATCGGCGACGCCGAGCTCCGCGAGCCGGTCGAGGAGCAGAGCGGCGACGCGCGCCGATCCGGAGGCGCGGGTGGCGTCGGGGACGACGATGCAGACGCGCTCATCGGCGCCTACGAGACCTTCCAGCGCCGCCGATCCGATGGACGCGCCGAGGCTTGCCGACAGCGCCTCGTCTGACAGCTCCGGTGAATCCGCCGCGCCGGGCGCGAGAAGGTCGAAGCGCTCCGGGTCGTAGGCGAAATCGATTCGTTCGGGGCCGTAGCCCAGCGATACGCTGGCGCGGCCGGCGGAGGAATCACGCATCGCGTCCTCTCCCGGCGCGCGGCGGGCCCATCGCCTCCAGGGCACGGGCGATGCGCGCCACCCCCTCCTGGATCACCTCGGGCGGAGGGAAGCTGAAGTTCAGGCGGAGCGCCGAGCGCGCCGGGACGGCGCCCTCCACGGCGAACGCCGCCCCGGGGACGAACGCCACGCGCTCGCGCTCGAGAGCCACTTCGAACAGGCGCCCGGCGTCGACGCCCTCCGGCAGATCGACCCAGATGAAGAAGCCGGAGCGCGGGTGGGACCAGCGCGCTCCCGTTCCGAAGCAGCGCTGCAGCGCGGCGAACATGGCGTCGCGGCGACGGGCATATTCGGTCCGCAGCCGCGCGACGTGCTCCTCGAACGCCCCCGACGCGACAAAGGCCGCGACGGCGCGCTGGCCGAGGGTGGCGGTGTCGATGTCGCTCGATTCCTTGAGCGACGCCAGCGGACCGAGGAAACGCTCCGGCGCCACGATCCAGCCGGTGCGCAGCGCGGGCGCCAGGGTCTTCGAGAACGAGCCGACATGGAAGACCCAATCGGCGTCGAAGGCGCGCAGCGCCGGCGGCTCCTCACCGTCGTAGCTCATCATCCCGTAGGCGTCGTCCTCCAGGATCGGCACGCCGAACGAGCGCGCCAGGCCAACCAGCCGCTTGCGCTCCTCCACCGGCATCGACGCACCGAGTGGATTGTGCCCGTCCGCCATGGCGTAGAGCAGCGCCGGGCGGATTCCTGCCTGCAGCGCCCGCTCCACGGCGCCCACGTCCAGGCCGGTCTCGAGACGGGTCGGCATGGCTACGATCCGGACCGCATGGGGGGCCAGCACCTGCTGGAAGCCGGTGTAGCAGTGGTCCTCCAGCATCACCGTCGAGCCGGGCTCCAGAAGGAGCCGCGCCAGCAGCGACATTCCCTGCTGGGCACCGGCCGTCAGGAACACCTGCTCCGGGGCGCAGGCGACGCCGCGCCGGCGCATGAGCGCCACGACGAAGTCGCGCAGCTCCGAGGAAGGAGGGCCGTACTGCAGCGCCCGCGGATCGCAATCCAGCAGGCGCGCGATGGCGGCACCCAGGGCCGCGCCGGGGAAGAGATCGGCCGCGGGGAGCCCCAACGCCAGCGAGATGACGTCCTCCGACGCTGTGGCAACCAGCAGATCCTGCAGGGCGGAGCGGCGGATTGCCCGCGTCCAGGCGGCCAGGCTCGGTCCCGCGGCGGGCGCCGTCATCGATCCTCTCCCATAGGAATGCATCGCACGCCGTTCACCTCAGAGGTTGCCCCGGGCGGCCTGCTCCCGCTCCACCGCCTCGAAGAGGGCGCGGACGTTCCCCGCGCCGAAGCCGCGGGCGCCCCGGCGCTGCACGACCTCGAGGAAGCCGGTGGGCCTTCCGGTCACCGGCTTGGAGAAGACCTGGAGAAGGTAGCCCCAGCGGTCTCGGTCCACCAGAACGTTCAGCTCACGCAGCTCCCGGATGTTCTCCTGGATCTCGCCGACGCGGCCGGGAAGGGCGTCGTAGTAGGTTCCCGGCGTCTGCAGGAAGTTGACGCCTCCTTCGCGCCAGGCCCGCACGGTGGCGACGATGTCGCCCGAGAGCATGGCGAGGTGCTGCGCCCCGGGGCCGTGGTGGTAGTCGAGGTATTCGTCGATCTGGGACTTTCCGCGGCCGGGCGCCGGCTCCATGATCGGGAACTTGATGGCGCCGTTTTCGCTCTCCATCACCTTGGAGTTCATGGCGCTGCGCTCGGTGACGATATCCTCATGGTGCGCTTCGTGGAAGCCGAAGACTCCGCGGTAGAACTCGACCCACTGCGACAGCGTGCCCGCCTCGACGCAGACGGCCACGTGATCGATGGCGGTGAGGCTGGCGCCGCGCCCGGCGGCGGGCGAGCGGGTCGGGCGGAAGCCCGGCAGGAAGGCGGCCCCGGCGTTTCCGTCGCGTTCCACCAGCGAATGGACGCTTCCGCCAAAAGAGCGGACCGCGGCGCGGCGCACCCGGCCGCCGTCTCCGGTGGCGTCGTGCGGCTCGGCGACCGGTTCGGCCCCCAGCTCGACGGCGCGCCGGAAGGCGCGCTCCGCGTCGTCCACCGCCAGCGCCACGTCGTAGATGCCGTCACCGTGGACGCGGGCGTGCTCCGCGATGGGGCCGTCCGGCGTGAGGGCGTTGGTGAAGACGATCCGGATCTCACCCTGCTCGACGGCGAAGGACTGCCGATCGCGCAGGCCGGTCTCGAGCCCCGCCTCCGCCAGCGGGCGGAAGCCCAGAGCCCGGGTGAAGAAATAGGCCGAGGCAAAGGCGTTGCCGACGTAAAACTCTATGTGATCGATTCCGCGTAGCATGTTGACCTCCCAGTCGATTATGGATTCAGGATCTCGTTGCCCGCCGCAGGGCGGGCGGCGTGGCGCTCGACGATGGCCGCGACCGCGCGGGCGCCTTCGCCGCGCACCACGGAATGGTGCGACCCGGGCGCCCACTCAACCGTCAGGTTTCCCGTGACGAAGCGCGGCCAGCCGAACGCATCATCGCGGGAGCGGCCCGCGACCGATTCAGTCCCTCGCACGAGGACGACGTCCCCGTCGTATGGCCTCGGGTGGTAGGTCTCGGCCGCCTCCATCCGCGCCGCGACGCCGGCGAGCCACGCCCGCGCATCGCTTCCTTCCAGCTCGGAAGAGATCGCTCCCGCGGCCCGAGCCGCCGCCAGAGCCTGGTCGGCATCGCCGTCTCCGAGCTCGACTCCCCAGAGCATCGATGCCGCACGCGCCAGCGCGGGACCACCCTCGGGCTTGCCTTCCGGCGCGAGCGCGTCCAGCAGCACCAGCGTCCGGACTTCGCGGCCGGCCTCTCGCAACCGCAACGCCGTCTCGTAGGCGACCAGCCCGCCGTAAGACCAGCCGAGCAGATCGACGGGACCCTCGGGCACCTGGCGCGCGATGGCAGCAGCGTATTCGGCCGCCGCCCCCTCCACGCCCCCCTCCGGCGCGCCGAGAAGCGCCTGGATGCCCAGGACGGGTCGCCGCGGATCGAGATGGGCCGCCAGCGCCGAGAACGCGGAGACGCCACCGCCGATCTCGTGAACGCACACGAGCGGCGGCAGTCCCGCACCCGGGCGCAACAGGACCAGCGGCGATGCCGCGGGAGTCGCGCCGCCCAGGAGGCGCGCCAGGCCGGCAATGGTGGGCTCGTGGAACAGCGCGGCGACCGGAATCTCCGCCCCGAGTTTGCGGCGGATCGCCGCGACGACCCGCACGGCAAGCAGCGAGTTGCCGCCGGCTTCGAAAAAGTTCTCCTCGACGTCGTTCCCGCCCCTCCCCAGCGCCTCGTCCCAGACCAGGGCCACTTGGCGCTCGAGCTCGTCGCGCGGCGCGACGGCGCGACGGGAGCCGCCTCGACCAGGAGCCGGGAGGACCCGGCGGTCGACTTTGTCGGTTGGCGTGCGCGGCATCCGCTCCAAGGTGACGAAGGCCGCCGGCATCATGTAGTCGGGGAGCGTGGCGCGAAGCGCCTCCCGGATCCGATCGGGCTGCGCGTCCGCTCCCTCGGCCGGCACGCAATAGGCGGCTAGGTAATCCCCTGCCCCGTCGTCTCGGAGCGTGACCACCGCTTCGCGCACCTCCTCGAGATGCACGAGCGCCGCCTCGATTTCGCCCAGCTCGATGCGAAAGCCGCGCAGCTTCACCTGAGAATCACGCCGGCCGAGGAACACCAGCTCGGCGTTGTCGAGGCGCCTCGCCAAATCACCCGTGCGGTAGAGGCGCGCGCCCGGCGTCCGGCTGAACGGGTCGGGAATGAAGGCTGCCGCAGTCTCCGGCGCCCTGCCCGCGTAGCCGCGGGCGAGCGTGGATCCGCCGAGGTAGATCTCTCCCACCGCTCCCAACGGCACCGGGCGCAGGGCCGCATCGAGAAGGTGCGCCGTCGAGTTCGCCAGCGGCAGGCCGATGGGAAGGGGATCGATGGCCGGTGCGTCCGACGCGATCGGGTGCACCGTCGCTTCGACCACCGCTTCGGTCGGGCCGTAGGCGTTGGCCACCTGCAACCGCCCGCGTGAGGCCTCGATGAGGCTGGCGATGCGCGACCCGCTCGGGCTCTCGCCGCCCGTGACGATGAGTCTCAACGACCCGGGAATCGCTCCGCCGCTCCGCGCGACGTCCTCCGCCAGCTCATGGAGAAACCCCACCGGCAGATGCGCCACGGTCCATCCGCCCTTCTCCACGCGCTGAAGGAATCCTTGCGGCGTCTCCCCCCTCGGATCGGGGTGCACCACGAGCGTCGCACCGGCCGCCAGCGGGGTCAGGATCTCCTCGAGTGCCGCATCAAAAGCGGGAGACAGGAAGTGCAATGCGCGGTCTCCCTGCTGGAGGCGCTGCTGCTCCACCCGGGTGAGCATCCGGTCCGCGATAGCGCGATGCTCCACCACCACCCCCTTCGGCTCCCCCGTCGAGCCCGAGGTGAAGATCACGTAGGCCGCGTTAGCCGGTCGCGCCAGGGGCTCGATGGGATCCGGACTCTCGGTGCTCAGGTCCTCCGCGTCGAGCTGCACAACGGCGATCTCCCCCTGAGGCAGGGCCTGGTGCAGTCCCCGCTCGGAGACGACGGCGCGGACGCCGGCGGTGGCGAACATCGCGGCGAGCCGCGCGGCGGGAAGCGATGCATCCAGGGGAACCAGCACACCGCCCGACTTGGAGATGCCCAGGAATCCGGCAATGGATGCGGCGGTGCGTCCCGCCAGCAGGCCGACGCCGACTTCGGGAGCGACACCGGCCCGGCGGAGCCGGCGGGCGATGCGATTCGAAAGCTTCTCGAGCTCGGCGTAGGTGAGCTCGCGGTCTTCGGCGACCACCGCGAGGTTGCTCCCGACCCAATCCGGCCGATCCCGGGCCAACTCGTGCATGAGGCGCTCCGGCCGGATCAGGGTCGTCGCGTTCGTGGCCTCCATGATGGCGCGCTCTTCCGGAGTGCACAGGTCCAGATCTTCCAGGCGGGCGTCGGGATTGCAGGTGAAAGCGCGCACGAGCCCGGTGAAGTGCTCCAGCAGGCGCTCCATCGTCGCCGCGTCGAACAGGTCGCCGTCGTAGAGCAGCGACCCGAAGATCCGCTCTCCCGAATGCGCCATCGCCAGCGTGAGATCGAAGGGGGTCGCCCCCGTGTCGGCCGGCACCGGCTCCACCGCCAGGCCGCCGCCGACCGGCTTCTCAGCACCGGCATGCTGCAGCACGAACATGGCGTCGAACAGAGGATTCCGGCTGAGGTTCCGCGGCAGATCCAGCGCCTCGACGATGGACTCGAACGGCACGTCCTGGTGCGCGTAGGCGTCGAGAACCTTCCCGCCGACACGCCGCACCAGGGCGCGCAGCGTCAGGCCGGGATCGACCCGCGTGCGCACCGCCAGCGTGTTGGCGAAGAAGCCGACGACCGACTCGACCTCGGCCACGGTCCGGTTGGCTATGGGAATCCCCACCACCACGTCGCGGTTGGCGGTGGTGCGCGCCAGAAGCGCCTGGAAACAGGCCAGCAGGACCTGGAAGAGAGTTGCGCCCTCCGCGCGGGCGAAACGGACCAGAGCGGCGGCGTCCTCCGCCTCGAGCTCGAAGCCGACGCTCGCCCCGCGCAGACCCCGACGCGCTGAGCGCCGCCGGTCGGTGGGGATCTCCAGCGGCTCGACTCCCTCCAGCTCGCGCCGCCAGTAGGCAAGCTGCCGGTCGAGCTCGCCTCCTTCCAGCCAGGCCCGCTGCCACGCCGCCCAGTCGGCGTACTGGATCGGCAGGTCCGCCAGCGGACTCTCCTTGCCTTCGGAGAAGGCGCCGTACAGGGCGGTCAGCTCGCGCCGGATCAGCTCCATCGACCAGCCGTCGGTGACCGTGTGATGGAGCACCAGGGACAGGAAGTGGTCTGCCGCGCCGGCGCGCAGGAGCAGAGCCCGCCACAGCGGTCCGCGCGCCAGATCGAACGGCCGGCCGGCCTCTTCCTCGATGCGTCGCATCGCCTCCCGCCGCGGATCGGCCGAAGTAGTCAGGTCTTCCGTCGCCAGCACGCTGGAGCGCGGAGGATCGAACACCTGCTCGGCGCCCTCCGGAATGGGAACGATTCGGACGCGCAGCGCTTCGTGCCGCCGCTCGATCTCGGCGAGCGCGCGGCCGAGCGCCTCTGCGTCCAGATCTCCCGAGAGTCTCAATGCGGTGGCGACGTTGTAGGCGGCGCTGTCCGGCTGGAGCCGATCCAGGAACCAGAGCCGGCTCTGCGCGTAGGAGAGCCGACGGCGCCGGGCGCCCTCGGCGCGCACCACGGGCGGCGGCGCGACCCCCTGCCTCCGAGCCGCGGCGGCGGCGCGCGCCAGACCGGTCGGGGTCGGCGACTCGAACAGGGCGCGCAGGCTGATCTCGGCGCCGAGCGCCGCTCGCGCCCGCGACAGCAGCCGGGTCGCCAGGAGCGAGTGCCCACCGAGATCGAAGAAGCTGCTGGTGGCGCCGACGCGGTCGATCTCGAGCACCTCGGCGAACAGGGCGCAGGCGATCTCTTCGTCCGGGGTGCGCGCCGCGACCGTGACGCCGGCGGCGCCCCATGACGGCGAGGGCAGGGCGCGACGGTCCACCTTGCCGTTCGGTGTGAGCGGCAGCGCGTCGAGAACGACGACCGCCGCAGGGACCATGGGATCGGGAAGGCACTCGCGCGTCGCCTGCCGAAGGGCCTGCGGGTCGAGGCGGGCTCCCGCCGCCGGGATCACGTAGCCCACGAGGCGCCCGGAGCCGTCGAGGACGACTGCAACGTCCCGAACGCCCGGCTGCGCCGCCAGTGCGGCTTCAATCTCGCCGAGCTCTACCCGGAAGCCGCGCACGTTCACCTGATCGTCGCGGCGGCCCAGCACCGTGACGACGCCCCCCGGCAGGTAGCGTCCGAGGTCGCCGGTCTTGTAGAGGCGGTCTTGCCCCTCGCCTTCGAAGCGCTGAAGCGTGAGCGCCTCGTCGAGGTAGCCGAGCGCCAGGTGCGGGCTGCGGATGGCGATCTCCCCGATCTCGCACAAGCCGGCGGCGCGGTTGCCGCCGCGCCGGATCAGGAGCTGCGCGTCTCCCATCCCGATTCCGGCGGGGATCGCCTCGTGGCGAACCGGCGAGCCGTCTTCGGCGCGCAGCGTCATCCCGCCCGCAGGAAGGACGAAGTGCCCGACGGCGCGCTGCGTCTCGGTAGTGCCGTACAGGTTGACGACCGTGGCGCCGGGAGCGAGCTCGCGCAGACGCTCCACGTCGCGCCGCATGAGCTGCTCACCGACGAGGAAGATCAGTCGGAGATGCGGGAAGCGGATCTCGTCGTCCGTCTCTCCCACCAGGGTCTTCGCCATCGCCGGCGTCAGGGTCATCACCGTCACGCCCGTGCGCTGCGCCCAGGCGGCCAGGCGCGTGCCGACGAGGTCGGCCGGCTCCGGCACGGTCACGGCGGCGCCCGCCATCAGAGGGGTGAAGACATCGCGCTGCAGAGGGTCGTGGGCGAGGCCCGAAAGCATCGAGAAGCGGTCGGCGCGACCCATCCCGAAGCGCCGCTCAAGGTACGGCTGGAAGTGCGAAAGGGAGCCGTGTCGTCCGAGCACGCCCCGGGGTTTCCCGGTCGATCCCGAGGTGAAGGTGATGCACGCTGCGTCGTCCGGTCCGACCTCGATCCCGACCGGCGCCGTCGCAATACCCGCGAAGGGATCGCGCGCCACGAGCCGATCGAGAGGCGGCAGGGTGACGCGCGCGGCGTCCAGCGTCTCCTCCACGAATCGCGCCAGCGCGGGCGGCAGGGATCCGGCGGCTTCGATCTGGAGCAGGGCGCGGGGGCGCGCCTGGGCGAGGCATGCCTCGAGACGCGCGGCCGGGTGCGCAGGATCCAGCATCACGACTGCCGCACCGGCCTTCAGGACGGAGAGCATGGCCCAGACGGTGGGCGCACTCCGATGCGCATAGATCGCCACGCTGTCGCCTGGACGGATGCCGTGCTCGAGCATCCAGCGGGCCAGCTGATTGGAGCGCGCCTCGAGCTCGCCGTAGGTCCACTCACCGCGCGGGTCGATCAGGGAGAGGGAGGCGGGATGATTCGTGGCCTCGCGGGCAAAGTGGTCGTGGACCGCGCCGTGCCAGCGGTCGGACAGAGGCGCATGCGGGTTGGGCAGCCCGCTGCGGGCGCGCTCGGTGACCAGCGAGATCTCATCCAGCGGTTGCTCCGGCGCACTCGAAACCTCCTCCAACACCAGCGTAAGCTGATCCAGGAATTCCTGAATCCGCCACGGGTCGAACAGATCGGTGCTGTAGACGGCGTCGAGGTCGATCGACCCTTCCCCCTCGGTCACGTACAGGCTGAGATCGAACTTCGCGTCGACCGCCTCGGCGCCCCCCGCTTCCGCCTGGAGCTTGCCGAAGCGCAGCTCCTCCCGGGGGACGTTGACCAGGTTGAACCAGACCTGGAAGACGGGCGTGCGCGACAGGTCGCGCCGCGGATTGAGGATCCCCAGGAGCGACTCGAAGGGGACGTCCTGGTGCGCGTAGGCCCCCAGCGACGACTCGCGGATCCGCCCCAGCAGCTCGCGGAACGTCACCCCTTCTCCCCCGAGCCGCACTCGCAGGGCGAGGGTGTTGACGAAGAAGCCGATGAGCCCCTCGGTCTCTTCGTGGGTGCGGTTCGCGACGGGGATTCCCACGGCGAAGTCGTCCTGGCCCGACCAGCGCGCCAGGACCAGGGAGTACGCGGCCAGCAGCACCATGTGAAGGGTGGCCCCTTCAGAGCGCCCCAGCTCCCGGAGCCGATTCGTCAGATCCGCCTCGAGGAGGCTGCGAACGCGGGCGCCGGCGTGACTCTGCGAGGCCCGACGGGGGTGATCGGCCGGCAGGTCCAGCGGCTTGACGTCGTCCAGCTGGCGCCGCCAGTAGGCGAGCTGCCGGTCCAGTTCTCCCCCCTCGAGCCACCGGCGCTGCCAGACGGCGTAATCGGCGTACTGGATGGGAAGCTCGCTCAGCGGGCTGTCGCGGTTTTCGGCGCAGGCTTCATAGAGAGCGGCCAGCTCGCGGACCAGGACGTTCATCGACCAGCCATCCGTCACGATGTGATGCATCGCGACGATCAGGGCGTGGTCGCGACTACCGAGCCGAAGGAGGGTCGGACGCCAGAGAGGTCCGCGCTCCAGGTCAAACGGGGTGCGTGCCTCGTCTTCGAGGCGGACACCAAGCTCCGTCTCGAGATTCTCGCTGCCGCTCAAGTCCACGCTCTGGAGCCCAGCGGGACGCGGCGGATCGACGACCTGCGAAGGGCGGCCGTCCTCGGCTTCGAAGCGCGTGCGCAGCGCCTCGTGCCGGCGGGCGAGCTCCTCCACGGCGCGCTCGAGGGCCGGGACGTCCAGATCGCCGCGCAGGCGGAATGCCGCGGTCATCGTATAGGTGGAGGCGCCCGGCTGGAACCGGTCGAGAAACCACATCCGCTCCTGCTGGAAAGAGACCGGCGCGCGGTCGCCGCGCTCGGCGCGGGGAATCCGCCCGAGGACCGGGTCGCCGCCGCGCACCGCGGTGGCGAGCACTCTGGCGAGATCGCGAAGACGGGGCGCATCGAACAGAGCGCGCAGAGGGACTTCCACCCCCGCGATGCGGCGCAGCCGTGCGACGGCCTTCGTGGCCAGCAGGCTGTGGCCGCCCAGCTCGAAGAAGTGGGCGTCCCGTCCCAGCCGGCGCGCGCCCAGCGTCTCCTCGAAGACGCCGGCCACGATCGCCTCGAGCGGCGAAAGGTCGGCTCGATCCGCCGGCGCCTCGAGCTCGGGCTCCGGAAGCGCGCGGCGGTCCACCTTGCCGCTGGGGGTGAGGGGAAGCGCGTCCAGCTCGACGAAGGCCGAGGGCACCAGGTACTCCGGCAGGACCCGCGCCAGGTCCTCCCTCAGCCCGTGGACGCGGCCGCGTAGGCCCGCCTCGGGTACCACATAAGCGACCAGTCGCGATCCGGCGCCGGACCAGGCTTTCGCCTCCACTGCCGCGGCGCGGACCCCGGTGCACCGGGCCAGCGCCGCTTCCACCTCTGCGGGCTCGACGCGGTAGCCGCGGATTTTGATTTGCCGATCGACCCGGCCCAGGAATTCCACACGCCCGTCGGCGAGCACCCGCCCCCGATCGCCCGTCCGGTACAGTCGCTCACCCGGCGTGAAGGGATCGGGGAGGAAGCGCTCGGCCGTCGAGTCGGCCCCATCCAGATATCCGCGTCCCAGGGCCTCTCCACCCAGGTAGATCTCCCCGGCGATTCCCAGGGGGGCGGGATCGAGCCGCTCGTCCAGCACGTAGACCCGCGCATTCGCCACGGGGCGTCCGATGGCCGGCAGCTCCGGCCATGCGAGAGAATCGCCGTCCAGCCGCTCGGCCGTGACCACGTGCGTTTCGCTCGGTCCGTAGTGGTTGTCCAGCACTCCGCCCGGAAGACCCTGGAACAGACGGCGGATGGATCCGGTGATGCGCAGCTGCTCTCCCGCGGTGATGACCTCCCTCAACGGCACAAGGGCCCGGCGCTCCTCCGCCACCTCGGCAAGACTCTGCAGCGCGACGAACGGGAGGAACAGGCGCTCCACCTTTTCATCGATCAGGACCTTGAGGAGCGCCGCAGGATCCCTCCGATCGGCCTCCGAGATCAGGACCAGGGTGCCGCTCTCGGCGAAGGTGGAGAAGATCTCCTGGAACGAAGCGTCGAAGGAGAGCGACGCAAACTGGAGCGTGCGCCGCAGGGGACGCGCGCCCGAGCGCTCACGCTGCCAGGCGATGAGATTGACGAGAGCGCCCTGTCGCATGGCGACTCCCTTCGGCCGTCCCGTCGATCCCGAGGTGTAGATGACGTAGGCGAGGTCGTCGGGAGAGGTTTCCACGCCATGCCGCGAGCCGTCCAGCTGCTGCAGCGCTTCCGCCTCGAGATCGAGGCACACGATCCGGGCGGCGGTGGCCGGCAGCGTTTCGGCGAGCGCTTTTGTGGTCACCAGGGCCGCGACGCGAGCATCCTCGAGCATCAGGGCGAGTCGCGCGGCGGGATAGGCAGGATCGAGCGGGACGTACGCGGCGCCCGCCTTGAGCGCCGCAAGCACGGACGCGACCCGGTCGACGCCGCGCTCCAGGAAGATGCCGACGCGGTCGCCGCGCCCCACGCCGCCGCGGGAGAGGAAGCGGGCGAGCCGGTTGGCACGCGTATCGAGCTCAGCATAGGAGACGTCGGCGCCCGCCGCCCGCACTGCGGGTGCTTCCGGGTGGCTGGCCACCCGTGCCTCGAAGAGAGCCGCCAGCGTCGGCTCGACGTCGAAGCTCCGACGCGTGGCATTGAGCCGGTGGAGCAGCGTCTCACGCTCTTCCTCGGGGAGGATCGGCGCCCGCCAGATGGCGACGCCGGGATCCTCCGCCGCCAGCTCGACGAAGCGCAGGAAATGAGAGGCGAAACGCTCCATGGTCGCGCGCTGGAAGAGATCGGTGCTCCAGTGCAGCCGTCCTGTGATCGCCCCGTCGACGTCGAAAAGCGACATCTCCAGGTCGAATTGCGCCGTTTCCGGCTCGACCTCGAAGGAGCGGATGACGAGACCCGGGAGCGTCAGCCGGCCGAACGGCACGTTGTGGAGGGCGAACAGCACCTGGAAGATCGGATTGCGGCTGGTGTCACGCTCCGGGCGGATCGCTTCGACGACGCGCTCGAACGGCACGTCCTGATGGGCGTAGGCCTCGAGAGCCGCCTCGCGGACGCGCCTCAGCAGCTCGAGGTAGGTGAGGCCGCGGCCGCCCAGCCGCGCCCGCAGTGCGAGAGTGTTGACAAAAAAGCCGACGAGCTGCTCCGTCTCCTGGCGCGTCCGTCCGGCGACGGGGGTTCCGACGGCGAAATCGGTCTGGCCCGACCATCTCCCCAGCACCGCGGCAAAGGCCGCGAGCAGGGCCATGTGCAGCGTGGCTCCCTGCGAACGCGCCAGGCGGGTGAGTCGCTCGACGAGACGCCCGTCCAGCGTTACTTCCAGTGCGGCGCCGGCATAGCTGGGATGCGTCGGTCGCGGGCCGTCGGTCGGCAGGGCCAGTGGCTCGACGGCGGAGAGCGCTCCTTTCCAGTAGTCGAGCTGGCGCTGCAGCTTGTCATCCTCGAGCCAGCCCCGCTGCCAGGCAGCCCAATCGGCGTACTGGATCCTCGGTTCCGGAAGCGGATTGCCGACGCCGGCGGCGAAGGTGGCGTAGAGAACGCCCAGCTCGTGCACCAGCACTCCCGCGGACCATCCGTCCGCCGAAATGTGGTGCACCACCAGCGACAGCACGTGCTCGCGGGGCGCCAGCCGCAGCAGCCGGGTGCGCAGGACCGGTCCACGGGACAGATCGAACGGGCGGATCGCCTCGGCCGCGACGATTCGGCGGCCCTCGGCTTCCGGATCAGAGCTGTCCGCAAGGTCCTCGACCTGCAACGCGCAGGCGCCCGGCGGGTCCACGATCTGCTCCGGTCCGCCGGATCCTTCGACGAACCGGGTCCGAAGCGCTTCGTGGCGCCGCAGGATCTCGGTCAACGCCCGGCCCAGTGCCGCCGCGTCCAGATCCCCTTCCAGGCGCAGGGCGTTGGGGATGTTGTAAGCGGCGACGCCCGGCTCCAGCTTGTCGATGAACCAGAGGCGTTGCTGGGCGAACGACAGCGGCATCGGCCGGCCGCGGTCCACGCGCGGGATCGCCCCTCCTTGGCGAGTCGGAGCGGCGCTCGCGTCGAGGAAGGCCGCCAGCGATTCGACGGTAGGCGACTCGAAGACGGCCCGCAACGGCACCTCGATGCCCAGCGCAGAGCGCAGCCGCGAGATCACCTGCGTGGCGAGCAGCGAATGTCCCCCCAGATCGAAGAAGTTGTCGGCGGCGCCCACCCGCTCGACGCCGAGCACCTCGGCCCAGACGCGCGCCACTTCGCGCTCGGATGGGGTGCGCGGCGCCACTCCTTCGCCGGCCTTGCGCGCGGTCCCGGAGGGAGCCGGCAGGGCGCGCCGGTCCACCTTCCCGCTCGCCGTGAGGGGAAACGCGTCGAGCACGACGAAGCTGGACGGGATCATGGGATCGGGGAGCCGCGCGGCCGCGAAATCACGCAACGCCGGACCCAGGTTGCCGGCGAGCGTGGCACGCAGCGGAGCGTTGGCGAGCGGACGGCTCTCGTCCTGGCCGGGCGGGGCCATGGCGAGAGACCCGGAGACTGCGGTGCGGGGGCGGGTGAAGGCCACGTCGAAGTGGTCCTCCCGCTGGGAGGAGAGGGCGGCCACGCCGGCATAGCCGTGCGCGACCCCGAGCTCCGTCACGTCGTCCGGATGCCGGGTCCCCGCTGGAGCTCCGGCGCGATCCTCGATCTCCTCGCCGCGGGAGAGCGTCCGGGCCACCGCCACGATTCCCGCCACGCGGGCGTTGGGAACGCCGCGCAGGACGATCTCCTCTTCTTCCGCCTGGAAGAACTCGCGCAGCTGCACGGAGGCGGCCTCTCCCCAGACCACCACCGGCGCGGCCGGCGGCGGCGTCCCGAGGTGCACCAGGGCGTCATACCGGAACCGGGTGAGCTCGTTGTCGGCGCGGCCCTGTTTCACTCGCGCCTCGGCCCAGGCGCGGCGAGGGAGGCGCGCGGCGAAAGCCGCGAAGAACTCGGGATGGACGAGCAGCTCCTCCTCGCCGGCGAAGACCCGCTCGGCACGCTCACGGATTTCCGCGGGCGCCTCTCCCTCCGGCGCGCGTTGCAGCGCCACCGACGCGGCAAAGGCGCGCTGCAGCCGCAGGTCGCGCACGTCGCCGAGGAACACTCGGCCACCTTCGGTCAGCATGCCCACGGCTCCCTCGAGCACGCGCTCCAGGTAGGCGGCGTCAGGGAAATACTGCACGACCGAATTCAGGATGACCGTATCGAAGGAGCCCGGCGCGAGATCCGCGAAATCGTCGGCTCCGCGCTCGAGCAGCTCGACGTGCGCGAGCGCTTCCTGGCTCCACACGGCACGCCGGACCAGCCCCAGGGAGACGCGGGAGAAGTCGGTCGCCACGTAGCGTTGGCAGCGCGGGGCGATCTGAGTGAGGAGCAATCCGGTGCCGCAGCCGATCTCGAGCACGCGCCGCGGAGACAGGCCCAGGATGCGCTCCACGGTCCGGTCGCGCCACTCGCGCATCTCACCCGCGTCAATGGGGCCACCGGTGTAGCTGCTGTTCCACCCGGTGATGTTGAAGGAGGAGTCATGCTGCTCCGGCGTGCGACCGTAAGTCTCGTCGTAAAGCGCGCGCCAGCGGGCAATGTGCTCCGCCTCCCACAGGGCCGCCTCGCTGCTCCGGCGCCGCGGCACCACGTAGGCGACCAGCCGGGTCTCGCCCTTCTCCTGACTCGGGACCACCACGGCGGCTTCCACGCCGGGATGCTCGGCGAGCACCGTCTCCACCTCGGCGGGCTCAACGCGATGCCCGCGCACCTTGATCTGCTGGTCGAGCCGTCCCAGGAACTCGATCCGGCCGTCGGCGAGCTGCCGCACCCGGTCTCCGGTGCGATAGAGGCGGGCCCCGAACCCCTCGCCGAAGGGGTCCGGGATGAAGCTCTCCGCCGTCAGCTCCGGTCTGCCCGCGTAGTCGCGCGCGACCCCCGCGCCTCCAACGTGCAATTCCCCCGGCACGCCGATCGGAACGGGGCGCAGGCGCGAATCCAGGACGTAAGCCCGGACGTTGGCAATGGGGCGCCCGAGCGTGGGCGCTCCGAGCCCGGCGCCGGCGTCCACTTCCCCGGAGGTGGCGACGACGGTCGTCTCGGTCGGGCCGTAGTTGTTCACGATCCGGAAGGGGTGGCGTCCGGCCTCGAAGGCGTGCAGACGGTCGCCGCCCGTCAGCAACGTCCGGAGGGCGCCGCCGTCAGGCGCAGGGTGGAGGGCGAGGACGAGCTCGGCCAGCGGCGTGGGAAGGAAGGCTATGGTCACCCGCTGCGCGACGAGCCAGTCGCGCAGCGCCACCGGATCGAGGCGCGTCGATTCGTCGGGGATGAGCAGGCAGGCCCCCGAGGTGAGAGCCGGCCATAGCTCCCAGACGCTCGCATCGAATCCGACGCCGGCGATCAGCGTTGCTCTGTCCGTCTCGGTCAGGCCGAAGGCGGAGCGATGCCACGCGACGAGGTTCGACAGGTTGGCCTGCGTCACTTCGACGCCGTTCGGCTCGCCGGTCGAACCCGACGTGAAGATCACGTAGGCGAGATCGGACGGATGGGATGCCGGACGATCGGCGGGTTTCTCCCCGAGCCCCGCCGCAGCGTCGATCTCAAGGACCCGCCGCCCTGCGCCGGTACGCTCCGCGAGCGCGGCAGGAGCGAGCACGACGCGCGCGCCGCAGCGCGCCAGCATCGAGTCGAGCCGTTCGTCCGGATTCGCCGGGTCGAGGGGCACGTAGGCCGCGCCCGCCTTCGCCGCCGCCAGGATCGCCGTGACCTGCTCGATCGATCGGTCCGCCAGGATGGCGACGCGCGATTCGCGGCACACGCCCTCGGCGCGCAAGCGCGCCGCCAGCCGGCCGGCGGCTTCGTCGAGCTCGCCATAAGTGATGCGACGCTCGCCTTGCTCGAGGACCAGGGCGCCCGGCGCGCGCGCCGCCTGCTCCTCGAACAGCTCTATTGCAGGGCGCGGCTCCACGGGAAGCTCCGCGCCGCGCGCCAGGATTCCGGTGGCCCTCTCAATCTCGTCTCCGGCGGCGACGCGCAGCTCCGACAGCCGGGTCTCCGGATCGGAGACGGCCGAGGCGAGGACCATTCCATAGCGCTCCGCCAGGCGCCGGATGGTCGGCGCGTCGAACAGGTCGGCGCTGTAGAAGAGGTAGCCGTCGAGCCCGCCGCCGGCCTCCTCCCACAGGTGAAATTCCAGGTCGAAGCGCGTCGCCCCGGTTTCGGAGGCGACGGGATCGATCGAGAGTCCCGGCAGCTCGAAGCTCCCCAGCGGGGCGTTCTGCAGCGCGAAGGCGATCTGGAAGATCGGGTTGCGGCTGAGATCGCGCGCCGGCTGGAGCTCCTCGACGAGGCGCTCGAAAGGCAGATCCTGGTGGGCGAAGGCGCCGATGCTGGCCTCGCGCGCGCGCCCCAGGAGATCGCGGAACGACGGGTCGCCGGCGCAGCTCACGCGCACCACCAGCGCGTTGACGAAGAAGCCGATGAGCGGCTCCAGCTCCGGCAGCGTCCGGTTCGCGATCCCGGTGCCCAGGGTGACATCCTCCTCTCCCGTCAGGCGGGCCAGCAGCGCGTCGAACGCCGCCAGGAGCCCCATGTAAAGTGTGGCCCCTTCGCGCCGCGCCAGGGCGCGCAGCGCGTTCGCGACGTCGGCCGGGATGGCCACGCGCTCGACGCCGCCGCGAAACGTCTGTACCGGTGGGCGCGGCCGGTCCGCCGGGAGATCCAGAGGTGGAGGGAGCGGCGTGAGACGCTCGCGCCAGTAGGTGAGCTCGCGCTGCAGGCGCTCGCCTGAGAGCGTCTCCCGCTGCCACGCCGCGAAGTCGGCGTACTGGATCGGCAGCTCCGGCAGCGGTGAAGGGCGGCCGGCGGCGAGCGACTCGTACAGCGTGGCCACCTCGCGCACCAGCACCCCCATCGACCAGCCGTCCGACACGATGTGGTGCATGGTGAGAAGGAAGACGTGATCGTCCTCGGCGAGCCGCACGAGGCGGGCGCGCACCAGCGGGCCGGCCGCCAAGTCGAACTGTGCAGCCGCCTCCTCGCCGGCGAGGCGCAGGGCCTCGACCTCGCGAGCCGCTGGGGGAAGGTGCGTGAGATCGATGACGGGAAGCTCGACGCGGGCTTCGGGCTCGATCACCTGGAGCGGAGCGCCCCCCCTGGTCTCGAACCGCGTTCGCAGACTCTCGTGCCTGCGGAGGACTTCTTCGAGACAGCGCTGCATCACCGAGCGATCCAGCGTGCCGCGCAGCCGCAGCGCGTTCGGCACGTTGTAGGCGGGGCTCGAGGGGTCGATCTGGTGGATGAACCAGAGTCGCTGCTGCGCGAAGGAGAGAGGAGACTCTTGCGCAGGAGGGCGGCGCGGGATGGCCGGGGTCGGCGCCTCGCCGGATAGCTTCCCCTTGAGCATCCGCTCCAGCAATGCCCGTTTGGATGGAGAGAGTCTCTCCGCGCGGGGGGTCGTGTCAACGCTCATCACTCACCCGCTGGTCGAACCCGGTATCGCGCTCCAGCCGCCTCCGCGCCTCCTCGTCCGGCATCGTCTCGAGCTTCTCCTCGAACTCCTCCGCCGCGCCGGTCCGGGCGGCGTGGCGCTCGACGATGGCGGCGATGGTTCGGGCGCCGTCGCCGCGCACGATCGAATAATGCGAGCCCGGCGCCCACTCGAGTGCCAGGCTTCCCGTCACGAAGCGGCGCCAGCCGAGCGTGTCGTCCCCCGCGCGATCGATGTCGGATTCGGTGCCACGCACCAGAACGACCTTCCCTTCGTAAGGTCTCGGATGGTAAGACTCCGCCGCGTCCATCCGCGTGGCGACGCCGACGAGCCAGGCGGCGGCTTGCTCGCCGTCCAGTTCCTCCGCCAGCGCGCCGACCGCGCGCGCTGCGGCAATGGCCTCGCGGGCATTGCCTTCCTCTACCTCGATTCTCCAAAGCGCCCGGGCGGCGCGGGCGAGCCCCGGCCCTTCCTGCTCTCCATCGATCGGAGCAGGCACATCGAGGAGAACCAGCGTCCGGACGTCGCGCCCCGCCTCGCGAAGCCTCAGGGCCATCTCGTAGGCGACCAGCCCCCCGTACGACCAGCCGAGGAGATCGACGGGCCCCTCGGGCACGGCGCGGGCGACGGCCCCGGTGTAACCGGCTGCCGTATCCTCGATCCGCCCCGACGGCGCTTCACCGAAGGCATGAATGCCTAGAACAGGTCGGCGCGGATCGAGATCGTCGGCTAGCGCCGCGAACGCCGAGATCCCGCCTCCCACCTCGTGAACGCACACGAGCGGCGGAAGCCCGTCGCCGGTCTTGAGCGTAACCAGCGGAGAGGCGTCCAGCGCCGCCCCCCGGAGCAGGCGCGCGAGACCGGCAATGGTGGGCTCGCGGAAGAGGGCCGCCACCGGAAGCTCTGTGCTCAGCTCCCGGCAGATCGATCTGACGAGTCGCACCGCCATCAGGGAGTTCCCTCCCGCCAGGAAAAAGTTCTCCTCGATGTCGTCGCCTCCGCCGCCGAGGATGTCCGCCCAGAGGGCCGCGAGAGTGCGCTCGAGGTCGTCGCGCGGAGCCAGGGACTCGCCACTTCGGGTCGCGCTCTCGGGCGTGGGAAGAGCGCGGCGGTCGACCTTCCCGTTGGGAGTAAGGGGCAGGGCTTCAAGCACCACGATGCTGGACGGCACCATCACTTCAGGAAGCCGTCCGGCGGCGAACTCGCGCACGGCCGGCGCAAGCGAGGCTGCAATGGTGGTGCGCAGCGGCAGGTTCGTGAGCGGCGCCCCCACGTCGTCCGCGGGAGCGCGGAGGGCCAACGCCGCACAGGCACCGGCGATCCCGGCACGCGCGAAGGCGACGTCGAAGGTGTCCTCGCCCTCCCCCGAGAGCCCCACGGCGGCGACCCACCCGGGTCCGCCCAGTGCGGCCGCGTCGTCCGGGTGAACGGCGTCGGAGCCATGGGCGACGTCGCGCACGGCGCCGGCCGTTTCACCGCCACCCGCCGCATCGAGCCCCCGTGCGGCCGCGAGGTGGGCCGCGACCCGCGCGTTCGGCACGCCACGAACGACGACCTGATCCCCGTCGGAACACAGAGTCTCCTTGAGCGCGGCCAGGGCCGTCGCGCTCCACGCGATCTCCCGGGCGGGCGGCGTCGACGCCGCCGACCCGACGTGCAGGACCGCGTCGTAGCGGAACCGCGTGAGCTCGTTGTCGGCTCGGCCGCGCTTGAGGAGCGCCTCGGCCCAGGCGCCGCGCCCCTCGCGCGCCGCGAGCGTGGCAAAGAAGGCCGGGGAGACGAGGAGCTCTTCCTCATTGGCGATCATCCGCCGAGCCGCGGCGCGGGCCGTCGCGGCCGACATCGAGGCCGGCGCGGCGTGAAGCGCCACCGACGCAGCGAACGCCCCATGCAGACGTGCGTCACGCACGTCGCCGATGAACAGGCGGCCCCCGTCGGCGACCCGGCGCAACGCTCCGCGGAGAACACGCTCGAGATAGTCGGCGTCCGGGAAGTACTGCACGACAGAGTTCAGCACGACGGTGTCGAAGGAGCCCGGCTCCAGGACGTCGAAGTCGTCGGCCATGCGCTCGTGCAGCTCTACGTGCGCGAGCTCGACTCGATCGGCGACGGTGCGCCGGACCAGGTCGAGCGAAACCCGCGAGAAGTCGGTGGCGACGTATCGCTCGCAGCGAGGCGCCAGCTGGGTGAGCAAAAGTCCCGTCCCGCATCCAATCTCAAGGACGCGCCGAGGCGCCAGATCGAGGATGCGACGGACCGTGTGGTCGCGCCACTCGCGCATCTCCTCGGGCGGGATGGGCTCGCCGGTGTAGCTGCTGTTCCAGCCGGTGATGTTGAACGACGCGTCCTGGCCCTCGGGCGTTCGACCGTACGTCGCGTCGTACAGATCGCGCCAACGAGCGATGTGCTCCTCCTCCCATGCGCCGCGCTCGCCGGCTGCGCGGCGCGGCGTCACGTAGGCGACGAGCCTCATCTCGCCGTTTTCCTCCCGAGCCACCACCGCCGCCGCCTCGACCCCTGGATGCCCGGCCAGGACCGCCTCCACCTCGCCGGGCTCGATGCGGTGGCCCCGGACCTTCACCTGCGCGTCGACGCGACCCGAGAACTCGAAGCGGCCGTCGGCGAGCAGCCGCACCCGGTCCCCAGTGCGGTACATCCGCGCGGCGGGCTCGCCGGCGAACGGGTCGGGCAGGAAGCGCTCCGCCGTCAGCTGCGGGCGGCCCGCGTAGCCCCGTGCCACCCCGTGACCACCGATCCAAAGCTCGCCGGACACGCCGATAGGGACGGGACGAAGTCCCGGATCGAGCACGTAAGCCCGCGTGTTGGCAATCGGCCTGCCGATCGTGGGGACGCCGAGCGACGCGCCCGCGTCCGCCTCCCCCGACGTCGCGACCACCGTCGCTTCGGTCGGGCCGTAGTTGTTCACGACCCGGAAGGGAAGGCGGGCGGTTCGGATCGCGTGGAGGCGATCGCCGCCGGTCAGCAGCGTGCGGAGGACGCAGGGCGGCCAGTCCAACACCAGCACGAGCTCGGCGAGCGGCGTCGGCAGAAACGCGATCGTCACCCTCTCGGCGACGATCCAATCCCGCAGAGCCTTAGGATCCAACCGCGTTGAGTCCTCCGGGATGAGGAGGCAGGCTCCCGAAGCCAAGGCCGGCCACAGTTCCCACACGCTGGCGTCGAAGCCGACGCCGGCGACCAGCGTCGCGCGGTCCGTACCGGTGACGCCGAAGGCGTCCCGATGCCAGGCGACGAGGTTCGAGAGGCTGGCGTGGGTCACCTCGACGCCGTTCGGCTCGCCCGTCGAGCCCGAGGTGAAGATGACGTAGGCGAGATCGGCCGGCGAGCCGGCCGGAAACGGGCCGCCGGGACCCGCGTCGGTTGTCTCCTCCGCTTCCGGCTCGATGACGATCCCACCGGCGCGGCGCGCGCGGGCGGCCAGAGCAGAGGGCGCAATCACGACGCGCGCCCCCGAGCACTCGAGCAGAGAGGCGATGCGCCGATCGGGGTTGCCCGGATCGAGCGGGACGTAGGCGGCCCCCGCCCGCGCCACGCCGAGGATGGCGGTCACCTGCTCGAGGGAGCGATCCGCCAGGACGGCGACACGCGATCCGCGGCCGACCCCCTCGCGCCGCAGCCGCGCCGCGAGGCGGGCCGAAGCGGCGTCGAGATCGGCGTAGGTGAGACAGCGCGCGCCCTCCACCAGAGCCGGAGCGCCCGGGGCGTGCGCCGCCTGTCGCGCGAACAGCTCGTGAACCGGCTCCGGCGTGACGGGAAGGTCCGCCCCGCGCGCCAGGACGCGCGTGGCGACGCGCAGCTCATCGGCGGTGGCCACGGGCAGGTCCGAGAGCCGGCAGGCCGGGTCTTCGGCGACCGACCCCAGCAGTCCCACGTAGCGGTCGATGAGACGCCGGATGGTGGTGTCGTCGAACAGGTGGGCGCTGTAGAAGAGGAATCCCCCCAGCCCGCCTCCCGCCTCCTCCCACAGGTGGAATTCGAGATCGAACCGCGTCGTCCAGCCGTCGAAGGGGAAGGGAGCGAGGGAAAGCTCCGGCAGCTCGAAGACGTCGGAGGGGGTGTTCTGCAGGGCGAAGGCCACCTGGAAGATGGGGTTCCGGCCGAGGTCCCGGGCGGGCTGCAGCTCCTCGACGAGCCGCTCGAAGGGGAGATCCTGGTGGGCGTACGCCTCCAGGGTGACCTCGCGCACGCGGCCCAGCAGCTCGCGGAAGGTGGGATCCCCGGAGCAATCGACGCGCAGCACCAGCGTGTTGACGAAGAAGCCGATGAGGGGCTCCAGCTCGAGACGCGTCCGGTTGGCGATGCCGGTGCCGACCGCGAGATCGGTTTCCCCCGTCAGCCGGCCGAGCAGGGCCTCGAAGGCCGCCAGAAGGGTCATGAAGAGCGTCGCCCCTTCCCGGCGGGCGAGGCGGCGCATCGCCTCCGCGATATCGCCGGGAATCGACACCTGCTCGCCGCCGCCGCGGAAGCTCTGGACGGCCGAACGCGGATGGTCGGCGGGGAGCGGGAGCGGCGGGGGAAGCGGGCTCAGGCGCTCGCGCCAGAAAGCGATCTCTCGCTCGAGGCGCTCGCCCGCAAGGGTCTCGCGCTGCCACACCGCGAAATCGGAATACTGGATGGGCAGCTCCGTCAGCGGCGACTCCCCGCCCGCGGCATAGGCCTCGTAAAGCGCGGCCAGCTCGCGCACCAGCACGCCGATGGACCAGCCGTCCGACACGACATGGTGCATGGTGAGCAGGAAGGCATAGTCATTCTCGGCGAGACGGATCAAGCGCACGCGCAGAAGCGGACCCAGCGCCAGATCGAAAGGTCTCAGCGCCTCCGTCTCGAACAACCGTCGCGCCGCCTCCACCGGATCGGATGTCTCCATCCGCTCCGCCACCAGCCGCAGCTCCCAGGGAGCTTCGATCACCTGCTCCGGACCCTGCGGTCCTTCGACGAAGTGAGTGCGCAGCACCTCGTGCCGGCGGATGATCTCCGTGAGCGCGCGGCTCAGCGCCGCCACGTCGAGGTTTCCTTCCAGGCGCAGCAGGCAGGGAATGTTGTAGGCGGCGGAGCCCGGCTGGAGCTTGTCGAGGAACCACAGCCGCTGCTGGGCGAAGGAGAGGGGCAGAGCTCCTTGGCGTTCGATACGGCGGACGGGGCCTGCGGTCGGAGGCCGTCCCGAGTGCGTCGAGACTCCGCCCGCGGCGCGCGTCTGCTCGATGAATATCGCCAGCGACTCCACCGTAGGCGCCTCGAAGATGGCGCGTAGCGGAACCTCGACCGCGAGCGCGGCGCGCAGCCGCGCGATCACCTGCGTGGCGAGCAGCGAGTGGCCGCCGAGATCGAAGAAGTTGTCCGTTGCGCCCACTTCCTGCACGCCGAGCACTTCCTTCCACACCCGCGCGACCTCGTGCTCGACCGGCGTTCTCGGCGCCACCGCCCCGCTGGGCGGGGGCGCCGCGCGGCCCAGCTCCCGCAGCGCGCGCCGGTCGATCTTGCCGTTGGGCGTCAGGGGCAGCGAGGGGAGCGTCTGGAAGATCGACGGAATCATGAATCGAGGAAGCCGCCCGGCAAGAAAACTCCGGAGCGAATCGGCGGAGAGCGTTTCTCCCGTGCGCAAGACGAGATAAGCGGCGAGACGAGAAGCGGGTCCCCCGCCCCGCCCGCCCCCCGACTTTTCGTCAACGGGCTCGAACCCGAGGCCCTTCACCGGCAGGGGATCCTCTTCCTGCACGACGACCACCGCCTCGAGCACATCGGGATGCTCCGCCAGGGCGGATTCGATCTCGCCCGGCTCGATTCGCAACCCCCTGAGCTTGACCTGGCGGTCCTTCCGCCCGAGATACTCGATGGCGCCGTCGGCGAGGCGTCGGGCGGCGTCACCGGTCCGATAGAGGCGGGCGCCCGGCTCCCCGGCAAACGGGTTGGGGATGAACCTCTCCGCCGTCAGCGCCGGATCTCCCAGGTATCCGCGCGCCAATCCAGTTCCTGCCAGGTGCAGCTCTCCGGCCACGCCCACGGGCGCGGCACGCAAGTGGGAATCGAGAACGTGAGCGAGAAAGTTCGCGATGGGACGGCCGATCGGGACCACTCTCCGGGTGTCGCTGCGCCCGCAGGACCAGGAGGTCGCGTCGATCGTGGCCTCGGTCGGCCCGTACAGGTTGTGGAGATCCGCGGGAAGCAGGTCGAAAAAGCGGTCCCGCAGCTCCGGCGACAGGCTCTCCCCACCGCAGAAGACGCGCTTGAGGCTCCTGCACTGGCGCACCCCTTCCCCCTCCAGCAGGAGAGCGAGCAGGGACGGGACCATCTGGAGCGTGGTGATGGAATGCCTCCGGATTGTCTCAATCAGATAAGAAGCGTCGTGGTGCGCTCCCTCGGCCGCCAGGAAGAGGCGTGCGCCCGAGATCAAGGGAGCGAAGAACTCCCAGATGGAGGCGTCGAAGCTGGGAGAGGTCCTTTGCAGGACTGTATCCGACGCGGCGAGCGGGAAGGCCCTGGCCATCCACTGCATGTGGTTGCTCAACGCGCCGTGGGAGACCATGACGCCTCTCGGATTGCCGGTGGATCCGGAAGTGTAGAGGACGTAGGCGAGATTTTCCTTGAGCGCCCCTCCCAAGGGCACCGCCGCGCGGCTCTCTCCCTCGAGGAGTGCCTCGTCCGGATCGAGCGCGAGCACGTCGGCTTCGGGGAGATTCCCCTGCAGACGAGTCTGCGTGACAAGGAGGAGGGCGCGCGCGTCGCGTAGCATGAAAGCCAGACGGGCTTTGGGATACGAGGGATCGAGGGGAAGGTAAGCCCCTCCGGCCTTATGGATCCCCAGCATGGCGACGACCATTTCCAGGGAGCGCTCCATGAAGATCCCTACGATTCGATCCGGACCGACGCCGTTTCTCCTCAGGACGTGCGCCAGCTGATTGGCGCGCTCGTTCAGCTCCCGGTAGGTCAGGCGCCGCTGCTCCGTTTGGACCGCCACGGCGTCGGGAGTTCGGCCGGCCTGGCTCTCGAACAGGGTGTGGGCGCAGGCTTCCAGGGAGTAGCCCTCCCGCGTCTGGTTCCAGGCGATGAGCTGCCGATCCTCCTCCTGCGTCAGCAGGGGCAGCTCGGACAGCCGGCGCTCCGGCGCCGCCACGGCCGCGGCGAGGAGCGTGAGGTAGCGCTGCGCCATCAGGCGGACGGTCGGCGCATCGAACAGGTCGGCGCTGTAGAAGAGGTAGCCGTCGAGACCGCCACCCGGCGCCTCCTCCCAGAGGTGGAACTCCAGGTCGAAGCGGGTCGCCCCGGTCTCGGCGGGGACGGGATCGATCGACAGTCCCGGCAGCTCGAAGCCTCCCAGCGGAGCGTTCTGGAGCGCGAAGGCGACCTGGAAGAGCGGATTGCGGCTGAGATCGCGCGTCGGCTGCAGCTCCTCGACGAGCCGCTCGAACGGCAGATCCTGGTGGGAGAAGGCACCGAGGGTCGCCTCGCGCACGCGTCCCAGCAGCTCGCGAAACGATGGATCGCCCGCGCAGCTGGCGCGGATGACCAGCGTGTTGACGAAAAAACCGACGAGCGGCTCGAGCTCCGGCAGGGCTCGATTCGCGAGGCCGGTGCCGACCGTGATGTCGTCCTCGCTGGCCAGCCGCGCCAGCAGCGCGTCGAAGGCCGCGAGCAGGCCCATGAAGAGCGTCGCCCCCTCGCGCCGCGTCAGGGCCCGCATGCGGTTAGCGACGTCGGCGGGGACCGTCACGCGCTCCACCCCTCCGCGGAAGGTCTGGACCGGCGGACGCGGCCGGTCGGCTGCCAGGTCCAGCGCGGTCGGCAGCGGCGTGAGGCGCGCGCGCCAGTAGGCCAGATCACCCTCGAGGCGCTCGCCCGAGAGCGCATCGCGCTGCCACGCCGCGAAGTCGGCGTACTGGATCGGGAGGTCAGGCAGCGGGCTGGGCCGGCCGGCGGCAAACGCCTCGTACAGCGCGGCCACCTCGCGCACCAGCACGCCCATGGACCATCCGTCCGACACGATGTGATGCATGCCGAGCAGGAAGACATGATCCTCGGCGGCGAGACGGAGCAGCCGGGCCCGGATCAACGGGCCGCGCTCGAGGTCGAACGGCGCGGAGGCTTCCTCCCCGGCGAGCCGTTGCGCCTCGAGCTCGCGCGCGGAGGCCGGAAGGTGCGCGAGATCGACGACTGGCAGCTCGAGGCGCGCGTCGGCTTCGATCACCTGCGCCGGGGAGCCCGCTTTCGTCTCGAACCGCGTGCGCAGGCTCTCGTGCCTGCGGGCGACGTCCGCCAGACACCGGTGCAGCACTTCACGGTCGAGACGGCCGCGCAGCCGCAGCGCGATGGGCACGTTGTAGGCGGGACTCGCCGGATCGATCTGATGGATGAACCAGAGCCGCTGCTGGGCGAAGGAGAGAGGAGACCCTTCCGTGCGGGGACGGCGCGGAATGGTGAGCACCGGCGCCTCATGGGCCTTGCCCTTGAGCATGCGCTCCAGCAGCGCCCGCTTGGAAGGGGAGAGTCCGGCACCGCGCGAATTGGCGTCAAGGCTCATGGACTCACATCTTTCGGAGCCGCCGCCGGTGTGCGCTCCAGCCGCCTCCGCGCCTCCTCGTCCGGCATCGTCTCGAGCTTCTCCACCAGCAGCTCCTCCACCACCCCGGCGAGAGCGGCGACGGTGGAGCCCTCGAAGAAGCGGCGCAGCGGCAGCTCGATCTCGAAGGCCGCGCGCATCCGGGAGACCGCCTGGGTCGCCAGCAGCGAGTCGCCCCCCAGATCGAAGAAGTTGTCCTCGGCCCCCACCGGCTCGCGCCGCAGCAGCGCGGCCCAGATCACGGCGATCGCCGCCTCGGTGGGAGTGCGCGGCGGCACGTACCCGACGGCGGCGGCCGCGCCCGGCTCCGGCAGAGCGGCGCGATCGATCTTGCCGTTGGCTCCCAGCGGCAGCGCGTCGAGCACCACGAAGGCAGCGGGAACCATGTATTCGGGCAGCGAGCGGCGCAGCTCGGCGCGCAGGGCCGCCTCGCCCGGCGCCTCGCCTTCCGCCACCACGTAGGCCACCAGCCGGCGCGTCGTTCCTTCCTCGCGCGCCACGGCGACGGCGCGCCGCACCCCGGGCAGACGCTCGAGCGCCGCCTCGATCTCGCCCGGCTCGATGCGATAGCCGCGCAGCTTGATCTGGTGGTCGGTGCGCCCCACGAACTCCAGCGCGCCATCCTCCCGGAATTGCGCCACGTCGCCGGTGCGGTACAGGCGCGCTCCCGCCTGGCCCGAGACCGGGTCGGGCACGAAGCGATCGGCGGTCAGATCTCCCCGCTCGAGGTAGCCGCGGGCCAGTCCCGCTCCGCCGATGTAGATCTCGCCGGGAATGCCCGTCGGCACCGGCTGCAGACCGGCGTCGAGCAGATAGACGCGCAGGTTGGCGATCGGCCGGCCGATGGGCACCGGCCCGGGGGACAGATCGGGAGCGCAGTCCCAGGCGAGGCAGCTGATGGCCGCTTCCGTCGGACCGTAGAAGTGGGTCAGGGTGCGCCCCGGCAGCCTTGCGAAGAAGCGGTCGTGCAGCTCGCGGTCCATCCCCTCGCCGCCGCAGAACACGGCGCGCAGCGCGCCGCACTCCGGCAGGGCGGGTGCGTCGAGAAAGGGGCGCAGCAGCGACGGCACGAAGTGGGCCACGGCGATGCCTTCGTCCCGGACGAGGCGGGCGAGAGCCTCAGGGTCCTTGTGCTCCCCCTCGCGCGGGATGACCACCGCCGCGCCGGCCGCCAGCGGTCCGAGCAGCTCCCAGATCGCGATGTCGAAGGCGTACGAGGCGTTGTGCAGGACGCGCTCGCCGGGCTTGATGGGCGTGTGCTCCTGCGCCCATTGCAGGCGGTTGACGATGGCCCGGTGCGACACCAGGACTCCCTTGGGGATTCCCGTGGAGCCCGAGGTGAACATGACGTAGGCCGGATCGTCGGGTCCCGCGGCAGGTCGCGGATTCTCGTCGTGCCCGCCGGGAGCCTCTTCCCACGCCTGCTCGATCTCGATCAGCGCCGCGCCGGAGGGCGGGAGGATCGGGGCGAGATCGCGCTGCGCCAGGACGGCAGCCGGCCGCAGGTCGGCGAACATCCTCGCCAGGCGCTCGGCCGGGAGATCAGCATCGATTGGAGCATAAGCCGCCCCCGCCTTGAGCACCGCGAGCAGGGCGGCCGCCTGGTCGCGCGAGCGCCGCGCGCACACCGGCACCCTGTCGCCGGGGCCGATCCCCAGCGCGCGCAGCTGGTGCGCCATGCGGTTCGCGGCCGCGTTGAGCTCGCCGCGCGTGGTGGTCCGACCGTCCTGCAGCAGCGCCGCTTCCTTTGGGCCGGCGGCGCACCGCTCGAAGAGCTGGTGCAGGCACGCCTCGGGATGGCTGCGATCCGTGGCGTTGAAGTCCACGACATGGGATCGGTGCTCCTCTTCCGTGAGCATCCGGATTTCGCCGATCGGACGGTCGGGCTCGGCGGCGACCGAATCGAGAATCCGGCCCAGATGGCGCAGCATGCGATCGGCTTTCGCCTCGGAATAGATATCGGTGTTGTATTCCACGTAGGTGTGGATGCCGAGGCCCTCCTCCTCCATGCAGGCCACCGTGATGTCGAAGCGGGACGCGCCGTTGTCGATTTCCAGCGTGTCGGCGGACCATCCGATGAATTCGGGCGTCCCCAGGACCGGAAAATCGAGGTAGATGAGGGAGACCTGGATGAGGGGATTCCGGCTCGGATCCTGGCGGGGCCTCAGCTCGTTCACCAGGGTCGCGAAGGGCACGTCCTGGTGGGCGTAGGCGCTGCGGGCCGTGTCGCGCACCTGGGCCAGCAGCTGGTTGAACGTCATGGCGGGGTCGAGCTTCGCGCGCAGCAGGAGCATGTTCAGGAAGTAGCCGATGACGTTCTCGGTCTCCGGGCGGTTGCGATCCGCGATCGTGGACCCGATCAGCAGATCGCGCTGCCCGGTGTACTTCCAGCAGAGGACGTCCAGGGCGGCGAGCACCGTCATGAACATCGTGGCGCCGGCGCGCCGGCTGACCTCCTTGAGAGCCGTCAGCACGGCGTCCGGGTAGACGATGTAGGCGCGGGCTCCGCCGAAGCTCTGGACGCGCGGGCGCGGCCGGTCGGGTGGAATCTCGAGAACGGTGGGAACGCCCGCGAGGCGATCGTGCCAGTAGGCAAGGTGGCGCTCGAGAAGCTCGCCGGAGAGCTCCTCGCGCTGCCAGACGGCGAAATCCGCGAACTGGATCGGAAGCTCGGGCAGCTCCACCGGGCGACCGTCGCGCAGGGCGACGTAGATCCGGGAAACCTCCCGCTCGAAGATGTCGAAGGACCAGCGGTCGGTGATGATGTGGTGCATGCACATCATCAGGACGTGATCCTCGGGTCCCAGCCGGGCCAGCCCGACGCGCACGAGCGGGCCGCGCTCCAGGTCGAAGCGCACCGAGGCGAACTCGATCGCTTCGCGCCATCCGGCGGCGGGACGCTCGCTTTCAGCCAGCCCCTGGAGGTCGATCACCGGAAGATCGATCTCCAGCGAGGGCGCGACGACCTGCACCGGCAGGCCATCCACTACCTTGAAGGTCGTTCGGAGCACCTCATGGCGCGCGATCGAGGCGTTCACGGCACGGCGCAGCAACGCGCGATCGATGGGCCCGAGCACGCGGCTCGTGTAGTGGATGTTGTAGGCGGGATTGCCCGGCTCCATCTGATCGATGAACCAGAGCCGCTCCTGGTCCAGCGATGCCGGAAAGTGCGCGAGCCGATCCCGCTCCGGGATCGGCTGGATTCCCTTCGAGCGCGGGGCGGTGAGCCCCTTCTCCCTGAGGCGGGCCTCGAAGAGGGCGCGCTGATCCGGCGTGAGCGCCGCGAGGCGCTCCTCCAGACCTTTCACCACGTCAGATTCTGGCCGCACCGCCCGCTTCCTCGGGCCGACGCATCTCCCGCGAGGTGTCACCCAGCGTCGGGGATGCGAACGCCGCGCTCTCCAGCTCGTCGAAGAAGGCGATCCAGTGCTTCCACATCGACTCGGCGTGGAACAAGAGCTCCCCCTCCTGTGCCTCCGAGAGATCCAGGGAGAGCGAGTCGTTCGCCCGGGCCACGTGCTCCGGCTCCTGCTCCACGTGGATGTCGACCCAGGGGAGGCTGGTCGCGCCGGTGGCGCGTCGCACCGCCGTTCCGATCCCCGAGACCATGGCGAGGTCGGCCACCTCGGTTCCGTACATGAACCCCAGCCCCGCCATCAGGTTGGCGGAGGATTCGGCGTAAGCGGCGACCAGGCGCGCCGTCGCGGGAAGCGGAGCGGCTCCGCTGACCTCCGCCCGGGCGAAGCCGAGAGGCGTCATGGTGGTGATGTAGAGCACCTCGTGGGCGCGGCTCTCGTCCCCTTCTCCGAGTTCCTGATAGAGGATCTTGGAGATCGCGGTCTGCAGCTCGACTTTCGGAGAGACAGAGATGAGCCGCGAGAGGAAGACGGGGAAATAGTGCAGCGGGTGCCACCACTGGCCGAGGAAGGCGGCCGCCTGCCCGCGCGTGACGGGCGCGGTGCGGATCCGATCGAAGAAGGAATGGTTGATCAGCTTCTTGCGCAGCGGGTGGTTCTTCAGAGCTTCCTGCAGCCGTTGATCCAGCATGAGCGATTCTCCTCCCGCGGCCCGTGGCCGCCCTTGAAAGTTGCTTACGATGCGTTGTCGTGAACCGGCTCGCCCACGTGAGCGGCCGCCGAGAAATGCTCCCGCAGCTCCGCCAGTCGCGGCAGGGCCGCCAGCACGGTGTCCGGATCGAGCCCGAAGTCGATGAGGCAGGCGATCTCGTCCGCCCCGTGCGCGCCCACGGCCTCCAGGATGCGCGCGCACTTGTTCTGGGTTCCGAGCAGCGTGCTCGAAGCGAAATAATGCTCGAAGGCCAGCGCCGCCACGTCGCGCGCGTCGCGCTCGGTGGCCTGGCCCTCCTCCAGCGCCAGCTTCTGGAACTGCTTGAGGTAGGTCTTCAGATAATGAATCATCGGCTCGCGCACCAGCTCGCGCACCGTCGCGTCGCTCGTCCCGACGTAGGTGTGGACGACCATGGTGACGATCCCCGCGGCGGGATCGTGCCCGGCTGTCTGCCGCGCCCGCCGATACCGCCCGACCAGGGCGGACAGGTCCTCGAGGGAATAGCCGACCAGCGCCGCCAGCACGTTGGCGCCGATGCTTCCGGCCCGCTCCCAGGTCTCGGGATTTCCCGCCGTCGTGATCCACACCGGCAGGGCGGGCTGGATGGGCCGCGGCAGCGTGCGAACCTCGACCCGGCGCTCCTGGGGACCCTCGAGGAGGATCGTCTCTCCCGCCCACAGGCGGCGGATCGTCTCGATGCCGCGGAACATCACTTCCTTGCGATCGTCGTAGGGGCTCTGGGTGAGGACGAAATCGTCCGGATGCCAGCCCGAGGCGAAGGAGACCGCGACCCTTCCGCCCGAGAGGTTGTCCACCACCGACCACTCTTCGGCAACCCGCACGGGGTGATGCAGAGGCAGGGCCACGCTGCCGGCCCGGATTCCCACGCGCGAGGTGATGGCCGCGAGCGCGGCGGAGAGCACGGACGGATTGGGATAGAGCCCTCCGAACGGCTGGAAATGCCTCTCGGGAGTCCAGACGGCGTCGAAACCGTTCGCATCGGCGAAGCGCGCGCTCTCGAACGCGAGCCGGTACTTGGCGCCGGTCTCGCGCGAGCCGTCGTCGGAGAAGAAGTAGAGGCTGAATCGCAAGGGGCGCGCGGGGCGCCGGCCGCGCCACGCCTGAGGATCCGATTCGTCCGGATCCTGCGTCGCCACGCCTCCTTTCGACGCGCGACCCGCGAGCGGCGTGTCGAGTCCTCGTTCGCGGACTCTTTTCTCCAGCAGGCGCCGCTGCTCTTCCGTCAGCCTTGCCAGGCGCTCTTCCAGCTCCGTCATCGCACTCTTCCCTCCGCCGCCCCGACGCCCCGGCCCAGCTCGGAGCGGACTTCCTCCGCCGACAAGGTCTCGATCTCCGCCAGCAGCCTGGCGATGTCCTCCGTCTTGCGCCGCTCCTCGATCGCCGCATCCACCACGCCGGCCAGCGCCCCCAAATCCGCGGTCTCGAAGATGCCGCCAATCGGAAGCTCGATCGCGAAGTCGCTGCGCAGGTGCGAGGCGAGCTGGATGGCCAGCAGCGAGTTTCCTCCCAGCTCGAAGAAGCTGTCGGTGCGGCCGATCCGTTCGATACCGAGGAGCTGGGACCAGATCTCCGCCACCTTGCGCTCCGTGTCGGAGATCGGCGCGACCACCTCGCGCCCGGCATCCTCGACGAACGACCCTCCTTTTCCTCCGACGCCTTCGAGGAATTCGGCCACCGACGCGGTGGCGTCGTCCAACAGCTTTCCGAGGTCCTGAGGCGAGACGAGGATCTGCGGATCATCCAGGGCAAGCGAGCGCTGCAAGGCTTCGATCCCCTCCTCGACGGTGATGCCGACCTTTGCCTGAATCTCGCGCAGCTGCTCCAGCAGGGCCTGCGCGCCCGCGCCCGTCGGGACCTGCCAGCGATCCCAATGGGCGGTTCCCCAATCGAGACAGCGGACAATGGGGCCGGCGGCCGCGCGGCGCGACTGGGCGAAAGCGTCGAGGAACGCGCTGGCCGCGCAATAATCGACCTGGCCGAAGACTCCGGTCGCCGAAATGGCCGAGGAGAAGAGCACGAGGGACTCGCCTTCGACGAGCTGGTCGGCCAGGAAGCGCGCTCCGTCGAGGCGCGGCGCGAGGATTCGATCGGCTGCTTCCCGCGTCTTGATCTGGATCAACCCGCCGCCGATCGGGCCGGCGGTGTGGAAGACCGTATCGAGCCGGCCGAAGCGACGCCGCGCCTCGGCGACACCCGCCGCGACGCCCTCGCGATCGGTGACCAGAGCCGGGGAGCAGATAATCTCGACTCCCCGGGAGCGCAGCGGCGCCACCGCGGACTCCGCTCCCGGAGCGCATTCGAGGAACGCGATCCCTTTCGCGCCGCCCTCGGCGAGCCTCTCCGCGAGACCGAGCTCGAGGGCACCCAGGCCTCCGGTGAGAAGAAACGCCTTCCCGGCGCCCCATGACGGTTTCCCGCCTGAAGCGGCCTCGAGCCTGACCTTCTCGTACGATGGCACCCAACGATGCCCGCCGCGCCAAGCCACGACTCTTTCGGCGTCCCTCGCCCCTAGCTCCCAGGACAGGCATTGCGCTGCCTCCTCAAGCTTCGACCCGGCCACGTCCACCAGGCGACAGGTCAGGCCCGGATACTCCTGCGGCGCGACGCGGCAGGGACCCACGAGGGTGGCCCGCTCGGGAAGGAGGGGCTTTTCGCCCGTCACATCGAACAGCCTCGACACGACGGCGGCGATGCGGAACTCGTCTCCGCCCGCGACGGCCCCGATGGCCTGGCACAGGTGCAGCATCGAGAAGAATCCCAGGTCCTGCGCCGCGTCCGGGGTCACCCGCTGCGGATCGGAGCACCAGAAGTGGGCAACGCGCCACCGGCTGCTGCGTCCGCGCAACCCCTGCAGCAACTCCTCGTAATCCTCCGGGCGCCGCGGGTCGATGGTGAACGCGTCGTCTTGGGCACGGGAAAACCCTGCTCCCGGAAGCACCCGGACCGTCGTCGCGCCGCGGGAAGCGGCGATATCGGAAACGGCACCGGAGAGATCCGAGCCGTCGTCGAAGACGATCCAGGCGGAATCCGGTTCGTCGGGCGGGATCGAGACGTGCGATCGCTTCCAGCCCGGAGCGTAGAACCATTCGCCGAGGTCCGGGTTCTTGCTTTCGGATGCCTGCCGCTCGAGGGGATCGGGGCCGGCCTCGATCCAGTGCCGCTTGCGCTCGAACGGGTAGGTGGGCAAGGGAACGCGCCGTCTGTGGAAACCCTCGTGGAACGCGACCCAATCGACATCGACGCCCGCGCACCACAACTTCCCGAGCGCCTCGAGCGCGGCGGTCGCGTCGTCGTGCGTCTCACGCGGGTGGCGCAGCGACGCCACGATCTCCGCCTCGGGCCCCGCCTGCTGACGCGCCAGCGACGACAGCGAAGTGCCGGGGCCTACCTCCAGCAGGATGCGGGAGGAGTCGGCGGCGAGCGCCGTCACGTTGTCGGCGAAGCGCACCGTCCGCCGGACGTGCCCCGCCCAGTAGGAGGGATCGGTCGCCTGCTCCGCCGAGATCCATCCGCCGGTCGCGTTGGAGAGAAACGGGATCGACCCAGGCTCGAGCCGGACACGGCGGCAGGCCTTTTCGAACTCTTCGAGGATCGGGTCCATCATCGCCGAGTGGAAGGCGTGCGAGGTGTGCACGCGGCGGAAAGCGGCGCCTTCGCGCTCGAGCCCGCGCTCCAGGAGCGCCACTTCGGCTTCGAGGCCGGAGACGACACAACTCGAAGGACTGTTGATCGCGGCGACCGACAGCCGGGGGAAATCACGCAGTCGTTTGACGATCTCCTCTTCGCCCAGCTGCACGGCCACCATTGCGCCGCGCGGCAGGCTCCCCATCAGGCGGCCGCGCTCGGCGACCAGCCGGAGCGCGTCTTCCGGCGACATCACTCCCGCGAGGCAGGCGGCCACCAGCTCTCCGATGCTGTGGCCGGCCATGGCCGACGGGACGACTCCCCAGGAGATCCAGAGCCGCGCCAGCGCGTACTCCACGGCGAAGAGAGCCGGCTGCGCCAGGGAGGTCTCGCGCAGGCGGCGGTCCGCCTCTTCTCCGGTCGCGAAGACCACCTCGCGCAGGTCTAGGCCCAGCAACGGCGCCAGGGTCTCGGCGCAGCGGTCGAAGGCGCGGCGGAACTCGCTCTCCTGGCGATAGAGCCCCGCCGCCATCCCCGCATGCTGCGCTCCCTGACCGGGAAACAGGAACGCCACCTGGGCGCCGCGCCGATCGATGGGCAGACCCTTCACCTGCGCTCCGGCGCGTAGGGCCGCGGCGGCCTCCGCCGCGCCGCATGCCACCAGCGCCCGCCTCCTGGGCAGGCGCCTCCGCCCGACCTGCAAGGTGTAGGCCGCGTCGGGAAGGCCGTACGCCCCCGCAGCCGACTCGAAGCGCGCCGCCAGCGCTTCCGAGGCGGCGGCGAGCGCCGATTCGGTCGCGGCGGAGACGACGATCAGCTGTGCGGGCCGGGCGGGCGCCGCCGCCGCGGCCTCAGGCGCCTCCTCGAGGACGACGTGCGCGTTCGTGCCTCCGATTCCGAAGGAGCTGACGCCGGCCCGGCGGGGGACACCGTCGGCCAGCCAGTCACGCAGCTGGGAGTTGATGTAGAAGGGCGAGGAATCGAGATCCATCTTCGGATTGGGCCGGTGGTAATGGAGGCTGGGGGGGATCTGGCGGTTCTCGAGGGAGAGCACGGTCTTGATGAAGCCCGCCGCCCCCGCTGCCGCGTCAAGATGGCCCACGTTCGTCTTCACCGATCCGAGAGCGCACCGGCCGTTCCTGCGCGCCGCGATTCCGAAGGCCCGGGTCAGGGCCGCAACCTCCACCGGATCGCCCAGAGCTGTCGCGGTGCCATGCGCCTCCACGTAGGCGATGGTCGAGGGGTCCGTGCCGGCAAGCGACAGGGCTTCGGCGATGACCCCGGACTGACCCTGGTCGCTGGGAGCCGTGAAGCCCACTTTCGCGCTCCCGTCGTTGTTCACCGCCGAGCCCTTGATAATCGCCCGAATCGTGTCGCCGTCGCGCAGCGCATCCTCCAGCCTGCGGAGCACGACCAGGGCCGATCCGTTCCCCTTGACGCACCCCGCGGCCGCCTCGTCGAAGGCGCGGCAGCGGCCGTCGGGAGACTCGATGCCGCCTTCTTCGTAAAGATATCCGGCGGTCTGCGGAACGCTGATGGAAACCCCGCCCGCCAGGGCTACATCGCACTCGTGGCCCAGAAGGCTCTGGCAGGCGATGTGGATGGCGACGAGACTCGTGGAGCAGGCCGTCTGAATCACCAGGCTCGGCCCGCGAAGATCAAGACGGTACGAGACGTGCGTCGCCAGGTAATCCTGCTGGTTGCCGATGGCCGTTTGAAAGCCTCCCACCGACCATGCGGCCCGAGGGTTCGAGTAGATGTTGCTCAGGAAATAGCTGTTGGGACCCGAACCCGCGAACACACCGATCCGAAGCTCCTGGCGATCCGACAGGTATCCCGCGTCCTCCAGGGCGGACCAGGCATCTTCTAGGAAGACCCGGAACTGCGGGTCCATCAGCTCCGCCTCGCGCGGCGTGAAGCGAAACACTCCGGCGTCGAAGAGATCGATGCCCGCCAGATCGGCCGCTCGCCGGACCAGCTTCGAATCGCGCAGCTCCTCGGCACTGACCCCGGCGGCACGCAGATCGTCATCGGACAGATCGCGAATCGACTCGACGCCGGCGCGCAGGTTTCGCCAGAATGCTTCCACCGACGCGGCCCCGGGAAAGCGGCCGGCCATGCCGACTACGGCGACTTCCAGACCGACCTCCCTCTCACCGGGCATAGCGGCGCTCCAGCCTGGGCGTCCGGGACGACCAGGTGAATTCCTGCTTGGTTGGAAACCACGTATTGTTGCGAACTCCCCGCCCTGCCGTCAAGAAATCATTCATGCTTGCCCTCCAGGGGCCGGGACGCGGCCCTTCGCCGGTCACGGCCGGCGGTCCGCCGGCGAGCTCCCCGCTGCCGATCGAGCTTCGCGGCATCCGCCGAAGCAGCCTCTTCGGTCAGGCGCGCGGCCAGGGAAGCGACGGTTGGGAAACGGAACAGCTCGACGATCGAGATCTCGGCTCTCAGCTTCTCCCGCAGCGAGGCATGGACCCGGGCCAGAAGTAGGGAGTGGCCTCCCAGGTCGAAGAAGTTCTCGTGAGCACCGACCCGCTCGAGCCCCAGCACCTCCGCCCAGATTCCCGCCACGGATTGCTCGAGGTGGCTGCGCGGCGCCTCATAGGGTCTCTCTTGTGCTTCGGGCTCGGGCAGGCGTGTCCGATCCAGCTTCCCGTTGGGCGTGAGGGGCAGCGCCTCCAGGAAAACCCAGGCCGCCGGCTGCATCGGATCGGGAAGCCACTGTCCCAGGTGGGCCCGCAGCCCCTGCGAGGTCAGGAGATCCTCCCGGAGCACCGGCGTCGGAAGCGAAGGGGGCGCGCCGGACTTCAGCTTGCGGCCGGATCCTCTCCGCACCGCGTAGACGTAGCGAAGCTGCGTCCGGCTCAGGAGCGGATCCTGATCGACGAAGACCTCGAAGTCATGAGACTCGAAGAGCGACACGACGGGGGCCAGGTGATCGCTCAGGTCCACCTCGAGGACGGCCTGGTCGATGCGGGCCCAATCCTCCTCCCCGATTCCCCGCAGCACCTCCAGCTCGGCTTTCTCGGCGTTGAGCTTCAGCAGGTGAATGCGCTCGATTCGCTGCTCGGAGAGGACCTCCGAAAGGGCGCGCAGCCGGACTTCGAACGTCCTGCCCTCGAAGCGCTCCTTGAGCAACCCTTCAGCCTCTCTCGCCAGACTCCTGGCCTCCTCGGAACCGCTGGCTCCCTGGTTCTCCAGAAACGATTTCACCACCTGCGTCTCCGCCTCGCGATCGGCGTAAAGCCCCGAGAGGAGCGAGAAGCCGGGGAAGAAGGTGAACGCGGCGCTTCTGGTGCGATCGGACAGACCCTCCCCGAAGAGGGAGGCACCGGGGGCGTACAAGGCCAGATTCGCCCGTAGGATCGACTGGAGGTGCGGGTTCGGCTCGAATGCCAGGGTTCTTAGTCCCGGGCAGGCGAGGCTCGCGAAGAGCGTGAAGAGTCCGATGTTGGCGCCCACGTCCAGGATCGTGTCCCCCGCTTGCAGCGTGATCCCGTGGCGGAAGTAGGCGCGGTGCTCGAAGATCTCGCGGTAGATGTAATCGGTCTCGTTCCGGTTCAATTCGGCGACCGCCATCCCGTTGGGCAGCTTCCTCCGGAGGAGGCCGTGAACGGTGGGGGCCGCGCGCCTCTCCGGCACGACGTAGGCGACGAGGCGGGCTTCGCCGGTCCTGTCCGGGCGGGCGATGACCGCGGCCTCCCGGACGTCGGGATGCCCCTTCAGTGCGATCTCGACTTCCCTCGGCTCCACCCGGTGTCCGCGAATCTTCACCTGAGAGTCGGCGCGGCCCAGGAATTCCAGCCGGCCGTCGCGGAGCCGGCGCGCGCGGTCCCCGGTTCGGTACATCCGGGCGCCGGTGGGCGGAGAGAATGGATCCGGAACGAAGCGGGAGGCGGTGAGGTCGGAGGCCCCCAGATACCCGCGTCCCACGCCGTCGCCGCCGAGATAAACCTCCCCCGGCACGCCCGCGGGAACCATCTCCAGACGCTCGTCCAGGAGATAAGCTCTGGCGTTCGGCAGAGCGCGACCCAGGGGGACGGTCGGCCGCGCCGCGTCGTCCGCCTCGGCAAACCCCGCCACCGCACCCACGGTCGTCTCGGTGGGCCCGTAGTGGTTCGCCACGGGCAACTCAGGCGCCACCTCCCGCAAGCGACGAATGAGCGCTCCGGGGGTCGCCTCACCCCCCAGGACGAGGAGCCGCCGCGGAAGAACGCGCTCGGGGCGCGAGCCCGCCAGCAACGCCTGCAGGTGAGAAGGAACGATCTTGAGGCAATCGACCGGATGCCTCTCGAAATACTCGGCGGCTCCTTCGGCATCGAAGGACAGATCGGGCGGGAGGAGGTGAAGGCAGCCGCCCGTGACGAGGCTGGGGAAGAGAGCCGTGTTTCCGAGATCCGCCGCCAGCGTGGAGACGAGTCCGAAGTGCCATCCGGGACCGATACCCAACCGCTCGATCGCGGCCGAGACATAGCTTGTAATCTGACGGTGTTCTATCCCCACGCCCTTGGGCCGTCCCGAGGAGCCCGAGGTGTAGATGACGTAGGCGAGGTTTCCGGGAGCCGCCCAGGTCCCGGCGCGGGATTCCGGATCCTCCTCCCCCACGCTCTCGTCTCGATCGATCAGAATGAGCGGCGCGTCGATTCCGGCGATCCGCCCCGCCAGCCGGCCCTCGGTGACGACGAAGGAGGCGCCGCTGTCCTCCACCAGCCAGCGAAGGCGCGCCTCCGGCTGGCCCGGCTCGAGAGGCACGTAGGCGCCTCCAGACTTGAGCACTCCCAGCAGAGCCACCACGGCATCGATCGAGCGGTCCAGCAAGATCGCCACGCGGTGCTCGGCACGTACGCCCATCCTTCGTAGCCGGCGGGCGAGGCGATTGGCGCGCGCTTCCAGCTGAGCGTAGCTGAGAGTTTCGCTCGCACCGACCAGCGCCGGAGCGGTCGGAGTCCGCGACGCCTGACGCTCGAAGAGCTCGTGCAGGAGGACTTCCTCGCTCTGTCCTGCCGCCGGGAGAGCGTATTCCCGCAGGAGATGTCGCCGCTCGGTGTCGTCCAGCAGCGACAGCGTCACGAGCGGCGCATCGGGAGCCTCGAGGGCGGATTGCAGCAGCCTTTCCAGGCGGGCGAAGATCGATTCGACCGTGGACCGCTCGAAAAGGTCGGTGTTGTATTCGACGGCGCCGGCGAAACCCTCCTCTTCCTCCTCGAGAACGAACATGAGATCGAACCTGGCCGTGCCCGAGTCGATCGCGAACCCGGACATCTTCAGACCCGTCAGCGTCTCGTCCGGCAGGCGGGTGCTGTTCAGGGCGAAGGCGGTCTGGAACAGGGGCGCGCGGTTGAGCGCGCGCTCGGGCTGAAGCTCCTCGACGACGCGCTCGAAAGGGACATCCTGGTTGGCGTACGCCAAGAGCGATGCCTCTCGAACGCGGGACAGCAGCTGGCGGAAGGTCAACGAGGCGCCGCCGGCGCGCACCCGCACGGCCAGGGTGTTCACGAAAAAGCCGACCAGTTCCTCCGCCTCCGCGGCGCGCCGATTGGCCACGGGCGTCCCGACGACGACTTCGCTTTGACCTGCATGTCGCATGAGCGTCCAGGCGTAACCTGTCAGTAGGACCATGTGCAGGGTGGCGCCCTCGGAGCGTGCCAGCTGGGTCATCCGCTGACGCAGTCCGGGCGGCAAGGTCACGGACAGCGTCTCTCCTCTCCAGCTCGCCGTTGCCGGCCGGGCGCGATCGGTCGGCAGCTCCAGCGAGGCGGGCGCCCCCTCGAGCTCCCGGCGCCAGTATGCCTTCTGGCGATCCAGCTCCCCCTCCTCGAGCCAGGCCCGTTGCCAGACGGCCCAATCGGCATACTGGATCTCTGGTTCGGGCAGCGGGCTTTCGCGTCCCGCCGCGTAGGCGGCATAGAGCACGCCCAGCTCCCGGACCAGCACTCCCATCGACCAGCCGTCGGAAGAGATGTGGTGCACCACCATCGACAGCACGTGCTCCCGGGGACCCAGACGCAACAGCCGCGCGCGCATGACCGGACCACGCGCCAGATCGAAGGGAAGCGCCGCCTCCTCGGAGAGGAGCCGCCGCGCCGTGGATAGCGACTCTTCTCCCTCTTCGGGCAGCGGTTCCGGCTGCAAGCGCAGGTCGGGCGGCGGATCCATCACCTGCTCCGGGCCGTCGGGACCTTCGACGAAGCGGGTCCTCAGCGCCTCGTGGCGCCGCAGGATCTCGGCCATCGCCCTGCTCAGGGCCCCGACGTCCAGCGCTCCCTCGAGGTGAACCGCCGCCGGGAGGTTGTAGGCGGCCGAGCCGGGCTCCAGTCGATGGAGAAACCAGAGTCGCCGCTGCGAATAGGAGAGGAGCTTTCGCCGCGACCCCGTGGCGGGACGGATGGGGGGAGGAGCCGAGGATCCGACGCTGAGCGCCGCGGCAGCCGCGATCCCCGCCGGCGTCGGGGACTCGAACAGCGCTCGCAAGGCCAGCTCGACCCCGAAGGCACGCCGCACCCTCGAGAGGACCTGGGTCGCCAGCAGCGAATGACCTCCCAGCTCGAAGAAATGATCCGCGGCGCCCACCCGTGAGAGTCCCAGCACCTCCTCGAAGATGCCGCACACCAGCTCTTCCTGGGGCGTGCGCGGGCTCACATAGACGGAGGCGGCGCCCCAATCGGGATCCGGGAGGGCTTGACGGTTCACCTTGCCGTTCGGAGTGAGGGGCAGCGCCTCGAGCAGCAGGATGGCCGCCGGCACCATGAATTCGGGGAGCGTGCGCGCCAGATGCTCCTTCAATTCCATGGGCGTGACGTGCGCCCCCGAGTGCGCCACCACGTAAGCCGCGAGCCGCTTGCCGCCGCGGTGCTCGTGCGCGGAGACGACCGCCTGGCGAATCGACGGGTGCCGGGCCAGCGCGGCTTCAATCTCTCCAGGCTCAACGCGATAGCCGCGGACCTTCACCTGCAGGTCGAGGCGGCCGAGGAATTCCAGATTCCCATCGGCCCGGAAGCGCGCCAGGTCACCCGTTCGGTAGAGGCGTGCGCCCGGCTCCCCGGAGAACGGGTCCGGCACGAACCGCTCCGCGGTGAGATCTGCCCTGTCATGGTAGCCGCGGGCGAGCCCCGCTCCTCCGACACACACCTCGCCGGGCACGCCGACGGGAACGAGCCGGCCTCGGCCATCGAGCACGAAGACGGGAGCGTTAGGGATAGGTCGCCCGATGGCGGGGAGCGGCGGCCAGGTGGAGGGATCGCCCTCGAGCGGGAAGGTCGTCACCAGGTGCGTCTCGCTCGGGCCGTAGTGGTTCACGAGACGGCACGCGGGCAGGCGCGCGAAAAACGTCCGGAGGGCGGGTGTGATCTTGAGCTGCTCGCCCGCCGTGTCGATCTCGCGGAGGCCGGCCGGATAGAGGTCCTCCTCCTGGGCCGTCTCGGCAAGCTGATGGAGCGCCACGAAGGGGAGGAAGAGACGCTCGACGCGGCGCGCGTCGATCCGCCGGAGAAGGCGCGGCATGTCGCGTCGCTCCTCCTCCGTTACGAGCACCAGCTCGCCTCCCGCCGTGAGGGTCGAAAAGATCTCCTGGAACGAAACGTCGAAGGACAGCGAGGCGAATTGCAGCGTGCGGCCTCCCCCCGCCGCTTGCGAATCCCGGCGCTGGAACGAGAGGAGATTGGCGATGGCGCGGTGGCTCATGGCCACGCCTTTGGGACGACCCGTCGAGCCGGAGGTATAGACGGCGTAGGCCAGGGCGTCGGCAGGCACCTCGACTCCGAGGTCGACCTGCTCCTCCCGGGCGAACTCCCCATCGCTTTCATCGAGCCGGACGACTCCACCCGCTCCCCGGGGAAGTCGGTTTTCCACGGACGCCTGCGTCAGCACGACTTTCGCCGCGACGTCCTCCAGGATGAGGGCGATCCGATCCGGAGGGTATTCCGGGTCGAGAGGAACGTAGGCAGCTCCCGCCTTCAGAACGGCGAGAAGCGCGACGAGCATGTCGAAGGATCGCTCGACGCACACCGGCACGAGATCCTCGCACCCCACGCCGCGCTTCCTCAGAAAGCGGGCAAGCCGGTTGGCCCGAGCATTGAGCTCACCGTAGGTCAGCCGCTTCTCTTCGAAGATGGCCGCCGTGGCATCGGGAGCGAGCCCAGCGTACCATTCGAACAAGACGTGGGTCGCCAGGGGATCCCCGTAAGCGAGACGCGGTGCGTTCCACTCGTGCAGCACACGCCGCTGCTGCGCCGCAGGGAGCAGATCCAGATCTGCCAGCGTCCGGTCGGGATTCTCGATCCCGGCCTCGAGCAGCCGCTTCAGCTCCTCGACGAAACCAAGCATTCTCTCGCGCTCGAACAGCTCCGTGCTGTAGATCAGGATCCCTTCCAGGCCCGAGGAGGCTTCGGACAGGAACAGCTCCACGTCGAAGCGCGTCATGCCCGTGTCGGGCTCGTCGTAGGAGAGATCGAGACCCGAAAGCGAAATCTCTCCGACCGGCGCGTTCTGGGGGGCGAAGAGGGTCTGGATGAGGGGATTGTGGCCCAGATACCGATCGGGCTGCACCGCTTCGACGATCCGCTCGAAGGGAACGTCCTGGTTGGCGTAGGCGCCCAGGCATGATTCCCGCGCGCGCCGGATCAGCTCGCGGAAGGTCAGGTTCCTTCCCCCGAGCCGCGCGCGCACCGGAAGCGTGTTGACGAAAAACCCGATCAGCGTCTCGGCCTCCACCGTCCTGCGGTTAGCCACCGGGATCCCCACGGCGAAGTCCTTCTGTCCCGACCAGCGGCCCAGCATCGCGGTGTAGCCGGCGAGGAGCGCCATCATGAGGGTGGCGCCCTCTTCTCTCGCGACCTTCTCCAGCCTCTCCCTCAGCTCCATGGGAAGCTGGAACGACAGCGACGCGCCCGCGCGGGTGGGCCTCGAGGGCGCCGGCCGGTCGGAGGAGAAACTGAGAGTCTCGGCTCCGTCGAGCTCCGAGCGCCAGTAAGCGAGCTGGCGCTCCATCTCTCCCCCTTCGAGCCACTTCCGCTGCCACGCGGCCCAGTCGGCATATTGGATCGCGAGATCGCCCAGCGGGCTCTCGCGCCCCGAGGCGTAGGCCTCGTACAGGGCGCCGAGCTCCCGGATCAAAACGCTCGTCGACCAGTCGTCCGTCACGATATGGTGCAGCGTCAGCAGCAGGATGTGCTCGAGCTCCCCCAACCGGAACAGCCGTACTCTCAGTACGGGCCCGCGGGCGAGGTCGAACGGTTTGCGGGCTTCGACGTGGATCAGACGCTCGGCCGCCTGGCGTCTCTCCTGCTCCTCCAGGCTGGACAGATCCTCCAGGGGGAGCTCGACGGGCCCGGGTGGATCGATCGCCTGCTCGGGACCCTCAGTCCCCTCCACGAAGCGCGTCCTGAGCGCCTCCTGGCGTCTCACCAGCTCCGTAAGGGCTCTCTGCAGGGCGTGCACGTCGAGCGAGCCTCGAAGGAGGATCGACGAGGGAAGGTTGTAGGCTAGCGACTCGGGATCCAGGCGATTGAGGAACCAGAAACGCCGCTGGGCGTAGGAAGGAAGCCTTCGCTCTTCGGGCGCCGCCGGGAGCACGGCAGGAGGGACGCCGGTCCGGCCGAGCGCCGAGATCCGCACCGCGAGCGCTCTCACCGTGGGCGACTCGAAGATCATCCGGAGCGGCACCTCCACCCCCAGCGAGGCGCGGACCCTCGAGACCACCTGTGTGGCAAGGAGCGAGTGACCGCCCAGATCGAAGAAGCTGTCCGCGGCGCCCACGCGCTCGAGCCCCAGCACCTCCCGGTACGCCGACGCGATGGCGACCTCCGAGAGGCTGACAGGAGGCTCGTAGGCGGTGGAGCGCTTCCATTCGGGATCGGGAAGCTTCTTGCGATCCACCTTGCCGTTGCGGGAGAGAGGCAGGGCCTCCATGGGAACGATCGCGGCAGGGATCATCGCCGCGGGAAGACGCTCGGACAGGAGCTGGCGCGACCGTTCCGGATCGAACACCTCTGCGCCCCGCGGGACCACGTAGGCGGCCAGACGCAGGATCCCTTCGGGGTCGCGCCGCGCGACCACGGCGCAGGCGGCCACCTCGGCCTGCGCGGCGAGGGCGGCCTCCACCTCGGCGGGCTCGATGCGCTGGCCGCGGATCTTGACCTGATCGTCGCAGCGTCCGGCGAAGACCATCCGCCCATCCCCAAGGTACCAGGCGCGATCGCCGCTCCGGTAGAGCCGTGCCCCCGGGGGGCCGAAGGGATCCGGCACGAACCGCTCGGCGGTCAGGTCGGGCCTGCCCAGATAGCCGCGCGCCACCGCGGAGCCACCCCAATAAAGCTCGCCGAACACCCCCGGCGGCACCGGACGGAGCCGAGCGTCCAGGAGGTAGGCGGTGGTGTGGGCCATGGGGCGGCCGATCGGCGGGTTTCCCGGAGTGCTCTCGCCGTCGCCGATGAACCAGCAGGCGGAATCAATCGTCGCCTCCGTGATGCCGTAACTGTTCCCGAGGCGCGTCTCCTTTCCGAAGGCGGCGCGGAACTCGTCGATCTCGGCGGTGTTCCAGACGTCGGCGCCGATCACCGCGATGCGGAAGGAGTCGAGGCGCTCGGAGCGCTCGCGGGCGAAGGCCGCCAGAGGTCGCGCGATGGCCGGCACGAAATCGCCGAACTGGATCTTCTCGCGTTGAACCAGCTCGTAGAGACGAGCGGGCTCCAGCAGCCGCTCGCGCTCGGCGAACACCAGCGTGCCGCCCGAGCCGAGAGCGCGCACGACGTCGCCGATGCAGACGTCGAACCCCAGCGCCGCCATCTGCAGCTGGACGCGCATCTCGTCGAGCCGGTAGAGGCGGTCCCAGGCTGCGAAGGCCGCGGCCAGCGAGCCGTGCGAGACCATGACGCCCTTGGGGCGTCCCGTGGTTCCCGAGGTATAGATGACGTAGGCGAGGGACTCCGGGTGGGTGCGGCGCAGCGGCGGGACGCCGGGCCACGGCTCCTCCAGGTCGACGATCTCGCAGCCGGTGCCTTCGAGAAGAGGCGCGCGCGCGGCGGTGGCGAGCGCCACCCGCGCGCCGGCATCCCGGAGCATGAAGGCAAGGCGATCGGCAGGCTGCTCGGGGTCCAGCGGAACGAATGCGGCGCCCGCCTTCAGCACCGCCAGGATCCCCACCAGCAGCTCGGGCGAGCGATCGACGCACAAGCCGACGCGCGATTCTTCTCCGATCCCTGCTTCGAGCAGGCGCGCGGCGAGACCGTTGGAGCGCTCGTCGATCTCGCCGTAGGTCACGCGTCTATCTCCGAGGACCGCCGCGACGCGCCCGGGATCCTGCGCCGACTGCCGGGCGAACAGCTCGTCGATGCTTGCAGCGGCCGGCGCCAGATTGCCGATTCCGCTCCACTCCTCGAGGATTCGTTTCGTCTCTTCCTGAGAGAGAAGGGGCAGCTTCGACACACGCATTTCGGGATCGGCGGCGATGGCCTCCAGGACGATCCGGAAATGCTCGGCCATTTGCGAGATCGTCTCCCCCTCGAATCGATCGGTGTCGAACTCCACCATCCCTACCAGCGCTCCGTTCACCTCTCCCAGGTCGAAAGTCAGGTCGAACTTGGCGGCCGGAAGGTCGATCTCCAGCTCCTCCACCTCGAGCCCCGCGAGAGGCAGATCCAGCTGTCCGGTGTTCTGCAGGATGAACAGAACCTGGAACAGCGGCGTCATGCTCGCCTCGCGCTCCGGTCTGAGCATTTCCACGATCCGCTCGACGGGAACCTCCTGATGAGCGAGCGCCTCGAGCACGGTGCCGCGCACCCGACCGAGAAGCTCCCGGAACGTGGGATCCCCCGACAGATCCGCGCGCAGGACCAGGGTGTTGACGAAGAAGCCGACCAGCCCCTGCAGCTCGACGCGGCTTCTGCCCGCCACCGGCGAGCCGACGAGAAAGTCTTCCTGCCCGGTGTGGCGGGAAATCAGGACCTGAAAGGCGGCGAGCAGCGTCATGTAGAGCGTCGCTCCCTGACTGCGGCCGAAGGACTTCAGCGATTCGGTCAGCTCGGGAGAGAGGCGGATTTTCTTCTGAGCCCCGCGGCGCGATGCTTGCGGCCCGACGCTCAAGGTGGGCAGGTCGAGCCCCTGGGGAGCCCCTTCGAGCCGCCGCTTCCAGTAGGCCAGATCCTCCTCGCGCTCGCCCGCCCGTTGAGGGTCGTTCTGCCAGGCGGCGTAATCGGCATACTGAAGCGGAAGATCGTCGAGCAGCGGCGCCGCTCCGGCCAGGCGCGCATCGTAGAGCACGGAAAGGTCCCGCAGCAGAACCCCGATGGACCAGCCGTCGGCCACGATGTGGTGCATCACGACGATGAGAGCATGCTCGACGGTTGAGAACTCCACGAGAGCGACGCGCAAGAGCGGCCCCTCGGCGAGATTCCACGGCGTGCGGACGAGATCCTGGGCGGCGCTCGTGGCACCGAGCAGGACGTCGGAGGTCGCGGCCCGGAAGCGCCGAAGATCGACGGGCAGGGCGTTCTGGACGACTTGCATCGGCTCGCCCGCCTGGCTCACGAAGATCGTGCGAAGCGACTCGTGCCGGGCGACGATTCCGGAGACTGCCTCCTCGAGCGCCGCGACGTTCAGGACTCCCTTGAGGTGGACGGCGCCGCACAGCGTGTAGGCATGGGAGGCCGGGTCCAGCTCGTGGAGAAACCAGAGACGCCGCTGGGAGGCAGACAGCGGGGCGGTCCTGGCTCCCTGCCTGGGGAGCGTCGCCACGGGAGCGGCGACCCCCTCCTCGTCCAGGAGCGCGTCGAGCAGCTCCAGCTCCGAGCTCGCGCCGAACTCGGCTCCTCGCTCCTCGTCGATTCCGATTTCCTGGTCGTTGTTCACGGCGTCTTCACGCCTCCACGGCTCCTTTCGAGCACTCCTCTTGCCTGAGCGGGAGTCATCGAGCGCAATCGGGCCAGAGCGCGGGCCGCCCGCTCCACGTGCCCCTCCTCGGGCTGATGCGCGAGGAGCGCCCGCGCGACCGTCTCGACGGTGGACTTCTCATAGAAGGCCGTCATGGGAAGATCGACACGGAACGCGCGGCGCAGCGCGGCCAGCAAGCGCCCGGCTTGCAGCGAATGGCCTCCCAGTTCGAAGAAGTCATCCTCCGGACCGACTCCACCCACGCCCAGAACGGTGCGCCAGAGATCGGCCACGGCGCTCTCCACCGGTGTCATGGGGCGGACCGTTCGTGCCGGACGGATCGCGGGCTCGGGAGCCGGAAGGTTGAGGCGATCCACCTTTCCGTTGGCGTTGAGGGGCAGGGCGTCGAGCGTGACGAATCGGGAAGGTATCATGTAGCCGGGGAGGCTGTTCGCCAGCGCACGGCGCAGCGCGACGATATCGCCCCCACCCGGCTCCCAGACGATGTAGCCCACCAGTCCGGCCGATTCCCCGTCCGATCGAGCCACGACCGTCGCCGCGCGAACGCCGGGCTCACGGACCATCACACTCTCCACCTCTCCCAGCTCGACCCGAAAGCCGCGCACCTTCACCTGCCTGTCGCGCCGCCCCAGGAACTCGATCCTGCCGTCCGGGCGCCACCGCACGATGTCTCCCGTCCGGTAGAGACGCGCTCCGACCCCTTCGAAGGGATCCGGCACGAAGCGCTCCGCCGTGAGATCCATCCGCCGCGCGTAGCCGCGGGAGACTCCGTCGCCGCCCACGAACAGCTCGCCGGGCGCGCCGACGGGGACGGGCTCCATTCGCTCATCCAGTATGTAGACCCGCGCGTTCGCCACGGGGCGTCCGATGGGGACCCGCTCGCCGATCTCCTGTTCCGCATGCAGAACGTCGCAACAGGCGAAGGTTGTCGTCTCGGTGGGACCGTACCCGTTCACGACCCGGCGGCATCCGGCGGCGAGCAGGCGCCGGACATGGGAGGGATGGAGGACATCCCCGCCGGCGATGACCTGGGGAACGCGGGCGAGCGCGGCGATCTCCTCGTCCACCATCAGATGAAAAACGCCGGCCGTCAGCCAGAGGATCGTGACCGCGTGACGCTGCAGGAGCCGCGCGATCTCCGACGCGGAGGCGACGCCGGGCGGCGCGATGGCCAGCCGTCCTCCGCACAGGAGCGCTCCCCATATCTCGAAGGTCGAGGCGTCGAAGGCGACCGGCGCAAGCTGGAGGATCGTCTCCCCGGGCCCCAGCTCGGCGTATTCCGATCCCAGAACGAGACGCAGGACGTTGCGATGGGTGACCTCGACCCCCCTCGGCTCGCCCGTCGATCCCGACGTGAACATGATATAGGCGAGAGAATCTGCACCGCGGTCCGTAAGGGGCGCGGCATTTTCAGCGTGGTCCTCGAGCTGCCGGAAGGAGACGGTCTCTTTCCCGGCGCCGGCGAACGTCGGCGTGCCGTCGCTCACGAGCAGATCGGTCCCGGCGTCCGCGAGCATGCGCGCCGTGCGAGATGGAGGCGACTCCCGATCCAGCGGGACGTAAACGCCACCAGCCCGGAGCACTCCCAGGATCGCCACGATCAGCTCGGCCGAGCGCTCCATCGCCAGCGCCACGCGCGAGCCGGGGCCGACGTTTCTCTCCCGCAGCGCGGCGGCGACCCGCAGGGAGCGATCGCGCAGCTCGGCATAGGTCATCTCCCCCCCGTCGTGGACCAGCGCCGCCTCGCCCGCACGCTCTTTCGCGACCTCGTCAAAGACTTCGGGGATGCTCGCCTCCCTCGGATAAGGGCGCCGCGTCTCGTTCCATTCCACCAGAACGCGTCGACGCCCCGCCTCCGTAAGCACGCAAGTCTCGCCCGGCGGCGCGTCGTGCAGCTCCAGCTTCGAGCTCGCTCCGAGTTCGGCTCCTCGCTCCACGTGGGTTTCGATTCCCCGGTCGTTGATCACAGCGTCTGCACGCCTCCCCGGTTCCTTTCGAGCACTCCCTTCGCCTGAGCAGGAGTCATCGATCGCATCCTGGCGAGAGCCCGTGCGGCCCGCTCCACGTGCCCCTCTCCGGGCTGGTGCGCGATCAGGGCCCGCGCGACACCCTCCACGGTGGCGGTCTCGTAGAAGGCGCTCATGGGAAGATCGACCCGGAACGCCCGGCGCAGGGCCGCCAGCAATCGCACGGCGTGGAGGGAATGACCTCCGAGCTCGAAGAAGTCGTCCTCGGGGCCGATGCCTTCCACCCGCAGGATACGGCGCCAGAGATCGGCCACGGCCTCCTCGACCGGCGTCAGAAGACGAACCGATCGCGCCGGAGAGACCGCCGCGCCGGGGACCGGGAGGCTGCGGCGGTCCACTTTCCCGTTGGCATTCAGCGGCAGGGCGTCGATCTCGACGAATCGGGAAGGCATCATGTAACCCGGAAGGCTCTTCGCCAGCGCGCGGCGCAGCGTGCCGACGTCTCCGGCGCGCGCATCCTCCCAGACAACGTAAGCCACCAGTCCCATCGACTCGCCGTCCGTTCGCGCCGTCACGACCGCCGAGCGCACGCCGGGCGCCCGGGCAAGCGCCTTCTCCACCTCTCCCAGCTCGACGCGGAAGCCGCGCACCTTCACCTGTCCGTCGCGGCGTCCGAGGAACTCCAGACGGCCGTCCGGCCTCCAGCGAGCGATGTCTCCCGTTCGGTAGAGACGCAAGCCCGCTCCTGCGAAGGGATCCGGCAAGAAGCGCGCCGCGGTGAGGTCCATCCTCCGGGAGTAGCCGCGCGCGACACCGTCGCCTCCCACGTAGAGCTCCCCCGGCGCTCCCACGGGGACGGGCGCCATCCATTCATCCAGCACGTAAGCGCGGGCATTTCCCACGGGGCGCCCGATGGGCACCCGCTCGCCGATTCCGTCCTCGCCGCTGAGCACATCGCAGCAGGCGCTGGTCGTCGTCTCCGTCGGGCCGTAGGCGTTCACGACTCTGCGGCACCCCGCGGCGAGGAGGCGCCGGACATGGGACGGGCTGAGGACATCGCCGCCGGCGATCACCTGAGGAATCGGGGCGAGAGAGGCGATCTCCTCGTCCACCATCAGATGAAACAGACCGGTCGGAAGGTCCGCGGTCGTGACGGAATGGTCCCGAATGAGCCGCGCGATCTTCGACGTGGAGAGGACTCCGGGAGGTGCGATCGCCAGCCGGCCTCCGCACAGCAGCGCTCCCCAGATCTCCGAGGTCGAGGCGTCGAAAGCAACCGAGGCGATCTGGAGCATCGTCTGCTCGGGGCCGAAGCGCACGTAGTCCGCGCCGAGGACGAGGTGCAGGACGTTGCGATGCGTGACCTCGACCCCCTTCGGCTCCCCCGTCGACCCCGACGTGAACATGATGTAGGCAAGGCTCTCGCAGCCGAGCGAGGAGGAAGGCGCCGCTTCCGGTGCGCCGGACAGAAGGTCCTGGTACGAAACCACGTCGCTGAAGCTCTCGAGCATGGGCGAGCGGCCATCGCTCACGGTCAGGCTCGTCCCGGCGTCGGCGAGCATGCGCCGGGTGCGCGCCGGCGGAGATTCCGGATCCACCGGAACGTAGGCCCCTCCGGCGCGGAGCACGCCCAGAATCGTCACGATCAGCTCGGGCGAGCGATCCATCGCCAGCGCCACGCGAGAGCCAGAACCGACGTTCCGCGCCCGCAGGGAAGCGGCGACCGCGAGGGAGCGCCGGCGCAGCTCCGCGTAGGTCATCTTCCCCCCTTCGAAGGACAGCGCCACTTCGTCCTGCCGCTCCCGCGCGACCTGGTCGAAGACCTCGGGAATGCTCGCCTCCCGCGGATAGGGTCGCCGGGTCTCGTTCCACTCCACCAGGACCTGGCGTCGCTCCGCCTCCGGAAGCACGGAGATCTCCCCAAGGAGCGCCTGCGGACGCGCGAGCAGGTTCTCCATGGCCGCAAACAGGCGCTTGAGGACGGCGCGGGCGGCGGACTCGTCGTAGCGGGAGGTGCTGTAAACCGCGCGGAACCGCAGGCCGTCCTCCTGTTCCACGACGAGGGTCAGAGGGTAATTCGTCTCTTCGTGCAGCCGGACCGAGGTGACGTGAAAATGCTTCCGGCGCCCGATGCCGGCGAGATCGACGGGGTAGTTCTCGAAGACGAGAACCGTCTCGAACAGCGGCGTGTTTGGCGGAATCGGGGCGCAGCGCTGGATGAGCGCGAGTGGCGCGTATTCGTACTGCCTCAGCTCGGCGCCCATCCGCTGGAGCGAGCGCATCCACTCCAGGGCCTGGGCCCGGAAGTCGATCCGGGCGCGCACCGGGAGCGTGTTGATGCACAGCCCCACGAGCGCTTCGATCCCCTCGACGGAAGGAGGGCGACCGGAAGAGGTTGCCCCGAAGAGGACGTCCCGCTCGCCCGAGCACGCCGCCAGCACCAACGCCCAGGCGGCCTGCACCAGGGTTCCCGGCGTGAGGCCGAGCGCGCCAGCTCGCCGGGCGACGTCCGGGGGACCGGCAAGGTGCACCACGCCGCTCCCCGCGGCGGGGAGAGGAGGTCTTCCGACATCCGGAAGCGGCGTGGGGGCGGAGAAACCGGCCAGGGTCTCGCGGAAGAAATGCTCGGCGGCGGAGAGATCGCCCGCCGCGAGCCATGCCGTATAGCGCCGCAGCGCGGCGCACCCGTCGGGCGCCACGGCTCCTCCCGAGCCGGGCGATTCGTAGGCGTCGAACACCGTCTCGAGCACCAGCGGCAGCGACCATCCATCGAGCAGGAGATGGTGGTGGGTGAACACCACGACCGTCCGTTCCGGACCGGTGCGGACCAGGTCCACCCGGGCGAGCGGTGCCCGGGACACGTCGATCCTGTCCACGAGCGTCTCCGCCATCACTTTCTCGAGCCTGTCCTCCCCTCCTTCGTGGATGCCGACCGGGAGCACCACCTGCCGGCGGATCCGCTGGATCGGGCTCTCCACCCCCTCCCACAGAAACTCGGCCCGGAGCGATGGGTGACGATCCATCGCCAGCTGCCAGGCGCGTCCCATCTCCGCCGGGTCGACGTCGCCGGTGAGGGTCAAGGCGATTTGGCACAGGTACGGATCCCTCCCGGCCTCGCGCAGGTGATGGAACAGCATCCCTTCCTGCATCGGAGTGAGAGGCAGGATCTCTTCGATGTCGTCCGGCAGGGCGGCGCGCGCCACGAACTCCGTGAGAGCCCGGCGGAAATCGCTGGCGACCCGATCCACCGTCGCCGCGTCGAATTGCGAGCGCGAGTAGGACCAGCGGACCGAGAGCCGGCCGCCGACGATGCTCGCGTCGATCTCCAACGCGTGCGTCCGGTGCCCGCGCGGCGAGCGCTGGGGGGACGAAGGCTCATACAAAGCGCAGAAGAGCGAGCCCGGCGCGAGAGCCGCCTGGAAGGTGCCGAGGTAATTGAAGCTGATTTCGGGGGTGGGAACCCGCTGCATCCCCTCGCGCACGACGGGATCGGACGAAACCCGTCGCAAAGCCTCGAAGCCACCGCCGGAGCCCGCCCGCAGCGCTCTTCCAACCGCCTCGAGCGTTGCGGAGAAATCGGCGGGGTCTACTCCTTCGACGAGAACCGGATGCGTCTGCGTGAACCATCCCACGGTTCGGGAGACGTCGAGGTCCGGAAGCAGGTCGCGGCCATGCCCTTCCAGCTCGACGTAGAAAGATCGGCTGTCCATCCACGCGCAGCAGGCGGAGGCGAGGGCCGTGAGAAAGACGTTTTCGATTCGCCCGCCGCTCGCCGCCGAGGCACGCAGAAGCTCGCCGGTATCCTTCTCCTCGAGGTCGACGGTGACGAAGGCCGTCGATTCCTCGAGCGGCGCCGGATCGTTCCGATCCCAGGGAAGCGCCGGCGGCTGGATCCCTTCGAGCCGGCGCCAGCGGTCCCAATCTCCTCCGAGGCTCCCGGCACGGGCCGCATCGGCGAGGGACGCAGCCCAGGCCGCCGCCGGTGCCGTTCTCGGAGGGAGATCCGGAGGCTTGCCGTCGCGCGACCGCCGGTACGCTTGCTCGAAGTCCTCGGCAAGCAGTCGCAATGAAACGCCGTCCATCACGAGATGGTGGGCAACCAGGACGAGCGCCGTACGGGTCCTCGATGCATCGGCCGCGATCCCGAAGCTGATCGCGGTGGGGCGGCCGATGTTCACTCTGCCGGCGAGGCGGCGGGCGCATCGGCCGACGGCCTCCTCGAGGCTCTCGTCGGCGGCGGATGGCACCCACGGCAGATCCGGCTCCTCCTGACCCGCAGGAGCGATCCACTGGCGCCACGAGATCTCCTCGCGCTGGAAGCGCGCCCGCAAAGCGTCGTGGTGCTCGAGCAGAGCCGCGGCGGCGCGCCGCGCGTGATGAAGATCCAGAACCTCGCGGGCTTCGAGCGCCATCGCCATGTTCCAATGATTCGGATCGTCGAACTCCTGGGCGAAAAACCATTCCTGCATCGGCAGGAGCGGCGCCTCGCCCGTCCAGGCCGCGACCGCAGCTCCCGCCGTCTGCCGCTCGGCGGCTCCCGCCAGCCCGGCGAGGGTCGGGTGCTCGAAGAGCATCCGTGGGGTGACGCGCAAGCCTGCTTCGCGGGCCCGCGCCACGATCTGGAGGCTGAGGATCGAATCACCCCCGAGCTGGAAGAAGTTGTCTTCCCCGCCCACCCGGTCAATCCGGAGCACCGTCTTCCAGATCTCCGCGAGATCCCGCTCGGTGTCGGTGGCCGGCGCCCGATCGACCTGGCGGGTGTCCGGCTTCCACTCCGGCAGAGGCAGAGCACGGCGATCGATCTTTCCGTTGGGGGAGAGGGGAAGCGCATCCAGAACGAGCAGCTCCGGCGGGACCATGTAATCGGGCAGGCGCTCGGAGAGGTGAGCGCGCAGGATCGCGACGGCGTCCGCGCGACCCTCGCGCAGAACCACGTAACCGGCCAGCCGGTTCCCCGTCCCGACCATGTGGGCGGCGACGGCGCAGGCGCGCACCAGCGGGTGGGTCTTGAGCACCGCCTCGATCTCCGCCAGCTCGACGCGATACCCCCGGATCTTCACCTGGGAGTCGGCCCTGCCGATGAATTCGAGGCGGCCGTCCGCCAGACGCCGTGCGGCGTCACCGGTGCGGTACATGCGCGCGCCCGGCTCCCCGTGAGGATCGGGTCGAAAGCGATCCGCCGTGAGGTCGGGCCGTCCGATGTAGCCCCGCGCGACGGCCGGTCCCCCCAGGCAGAGCTCGCCGCGGACTCCGTCGGGAACAGGCTCGAGCTGGCGATCGAGAACGTAGGCTGCGGTGTTCGCCAGGGGCCGGCCGATGGCGGGGACGGCCCGGCCGGAATGCTCCTCGCCGACGTCTTCCACGGCGCTGTCGATGGTGGCCTCGGTCACTCCGTAGGAATTCACCAGCCGGGTTGCCTCGCCGAAGGCGCCACGGAAGAGGGGGTAGTCGGCCATCGACCAGGTGTCCGATCCGACGGCTACGACCTTGAGCGAGTCGAGCCGCTCCCCCGTGCGCGCCAGATGCCCAGCCAGCTCCCGGAGCGTCGCGGGGACGAACTCGGCGAAATCGGCGCGGTGAGCGCGGATGAGACCGGCGAGGGCGGGGGGATCCAGAAGAGCGTCCCGATCGCACAACAGGAGCGATCCTCCCGAGCAAAGAGCGCGCACCAGATCTCCGGTGAACACGTCGAATCCGGGACTGGCCATCTGGAGGTGGGTCCGCAAGGAGCGCAGGTCGTAGGCGATTTCCCAGGCGTCATAGGCGCCCGCGAGATTCGCGTGAGTCACCCCGACGGCCTTCGGGGTTCCCGACGTTCCTGACGTATAGATGAGGTAGGCGAGATTCTGCGGCGCGGGATCCCCTTCGAGGTTGGAGTCGTCCCGGCCCTCGCCGCCGAAAGCCGCGCCCTTGGCGAGGTCGACCCATTCGATCTCCGCCGCGAACTCAGCGGCGAGGAGCTCCGAAGCCAGGAGGACTCTGGCGCCGGAGTCGGAGGCCATGAACCGTCTGCGGGAGGAGGGCAGGGAGGGATCGATCGGCACATAGGCACCGCCGGCTTTCAGAACCCCCATGAGGGCCACGAGCAGATCGAGCGATTTTCCGAAACACACCGCCACGCGTGACTCGGGCCCCACCCCAACCTTCCGCAGACGCCGGGCCAGGGAATTGGCGCGCCGATTCAGCTCTGCGTAGGTGAGACCGGCCCCGTCGTGGAGGGCGGCAGGGGCGCCGGGATGCCGCAGCGCCTGCTGCTCGAAGCGGCGGTGAACGGGCTCGAGTGAAGCGCCGGCCTGCCGCACGCGTGAATCGTGCAGCAGCTCCGCCCGCTCGGCAGGAGCAAGAAGCGGCAGCCGCGACACGCGCGCCGCCGGATTGGCGGCGATGCCGGCCAGCAACGCCGTGAAACTGCGGGCAAAACGATTCACGCTGGCGGCTTCGAACAGATCGGAGTTGTACTCGAATTCCACCGAGAGCTCGGATCCGTCGTCCGTCACCGTCGTCGTCAGATCGAACTGAGCCGAGCGCCTAGGGATGGTCAGCGGCTGCGCGCTGAGTCCTCCCCCGAGCTCCACCTGCGCCCTCCCGGCGGCCGAGGCCAGATCCCCGCGCACCACATCTCCCGCTCCATGAAAGTCGAACAGCGTGTCGAAGAGGGGCGAGCGGCTCGGGTCGCGCTCCGGCGCAAGCCTCTTGACGAGCGTCGCAAACGGGTAATCCTGCATCCGGATGGCGCCCAGGACCTCTTCCCGGGCCGCCCCGAGAAACGTCTCGAAAGCGGGATCGCCCGAGAAGTCGGCGCGCAGGACGACGGTGTTGACGAGACAGGCGACGAGCTCCGCGAACCCCGGTTGCGTGCGCCCGGATACGGGGGAACCCACTCGCAATCGTTGCTGCCCGGTCAGCCGGTGCAGGAAGACCTGATAAGCGGCGAGCAGGAGCGTGTAGAGGGTGACCCCCTGATCGCGCGCCAGCCGGCGGAGAGCGATCGTGAGATTCGAGGGGAGAAGAAACGTGAGCGCGCCTCCGGCGAAACTCTGGAGCGCGGGCCGTGGCCGGTCGGCCGGCAGGTCGAGCGCGGGAAAGTCTTCCGACAGTCGCTCGTGCCAGAACTCGAGCTGCCGCTCCCCTGCCGGGGAGCCCATCACGCCCATCTGCCAGCGGACGAAATCGGCGGGATGCGGAGTGCTTTTCGGGGGCGCCTCGCGAAGTCCCAGCGCCGCGGCGTACAGCGCCTGGAGATCCTCCAACACGAGGGAGAGCGACCAGAGGTCCGCGGTGCCGTGGTGGCACGCAACCAATAGAACGGGGAAATCAGGGGCACGCAGGAGCGTCATGCGGAACAGAGGACCGTTCGCGAAGTCGAACGGTTGGTAGGCCTCCTCGCCGAGCCTGGCGGCCAGCCTCTCCGGCTCCACAACGTCCAGATTCACGGCGCGGAATATCGCTTCGAACGGCACGTCGAAGCGCTGCCGAGAGCCGGCCTCGTCGGAAACGATTCTCGCCCTGAGGGAGGGGTGACGCGCGATCAGGGCGCGGGCTGCGCTCTCGAACGCTGCCTCATCGAGCGAGCCTGCGAGCCGCAGTGCCGCGGCGATGGTGTACGCGGCGCTTTCCGGAGCCAGCTCGTGGAGAAACCAGAGCGCCTGCTGCCCGGCGGAGAGCGGGCACTCCCGCGGCTCCTCCTCCACGACTCCCACACCCGCTCCCGGGCGCGGGGCGGCGGCCTCGATCCGGGCGACGATTTGCGCCAGCGAGTCGGCCGAGAGAAGCTCGAAAACCGTCAGTCCGGCTCCGAAGCGCTGCTCGATTTCATGAGTCAGCTCCACCGCGCGCAGGGAGTCGAGTCCGTGGCGCGCCAGCGAGCCATCGAAATCGAGGGAGGTCTGCGCAACGCCGAGCTTCGAGGCGAGCCGCGCGGCGAGCCAGCCACGCGCGGCCGTGGACCCGACACCGGGGGTCGACTCCTCCCTCGTTTCTTCCCGGACCTCCGGAGCTCGCCATTCCGCCAGCACCGATAGCGACCCCTCGAGGAACATCTTCCGGCAGGCCGCGCGCTGCACCTTTCCACTCGAAGTCCTCGGCACCCCGGCGGGTCCCACCAGGACGATGGCGAATGGATCGGTCTCGTGGGTTTCGACAATCGCGGTGCGCGCCGCGGCCAGCAGCCGCCGGCCATCTTCCGCGCGGCGCCGATCGATCTCGTGCACCGCCACGAGGCGCTCTTCGCCTGCGACCTCCACGCTGAAGCAGGCGCCCGACGCGGGTCGGAGCGCGGCATCGCAAGCCTCGACCGTGGCCTCGACGTCCTGCGGGTAGAGGTTTCGTCCCCGGATGATGATGAGATCCTTCAGGCGCCCCGCGACGAAGATCTCCCCGTCGCGCAGGAAGCCGAGATCGCCGGTGCGCAGGAACGGCCCGCTCTCGCCCGGGAGCCGTGCACCGAAGGTGCGCTCCGTCTCTTCGTCCCGGCCCCAGTAGCCGAGCGCCACACCCGGTCCGGAAACCCAGATCTCGCCGACCTGGTTCTCCAAGACGGGGAGGCCGGTTTCAGGCTCCACCACCACGACCCGGGTGGAGGCACCGGGTCGCCCCGCTCCGACCAGCCTGCGCCCCGCGGGATCATCCTCGACGCGCCCCGCCTCCAACGCCGTCGCGCTCAGTTGAAGGAGGCTCGGACCAGCGCCGGGCAGCCCTCCACTCACCTTGAGCGTCGCTTCCGCCAGGCCATAGGCGGGATAGAAAGCCGCGCGCCGGAATCCGCACGCCGAGAATCGTTCCGCGAATCGCTCCAGGGTCTCGGCCCGGACCGGCTCGGCGCCGTTGTAGGCGACGGCCCAGGTGCTGAGGTCCACTCTGGCGTCGGGATCGACGCGCCGGGCGCACAGGTCATACGCGAAGTTGGGACCGCCGGAATGGGTGATCCCGTACCGTGAGATGGCCTGCAGCCAGCGTGCCGGTGCCTGGAGGAAGCTCGCCGGGCTCATCAGAACGGCGGGGAATCCGGAATAGATCGGCTGGAGGATTCCGTCCACGAGCCCCATGTCGTGGAAATGGGGCAGCCAGCTCAGCGACCGGCTCTCCCGCGAGTGGCGGAATCCGAGTCGAATCTCTTCGGAGTTCGCCATGATGTTGGCGTGACAGATCATGACCCCCTTCGGCTCGGAGGTGGAGCCGGAGGTGTACTGCAGGTACGCGAGAGACTCGGGCGAATGGGAGAAGCCGGCAAGTGGCGACGGCGAGCCCGCAACCTCGAGGTCGGTGGCCACCCAGTGAAGCTGGCTCAGCGCCGGATGAGACGAGGAGGATTCCCGGTATCGGGATAGCAGGCTTCGCGGGGAGAGGGCGGCGCGCGCCGAGGCATCGGCGGCGATGGCCCCAAGCCGGGCGAGGTTTCGGCTCCCGCGCGGCGGAGGTGCGGGGACGGCGACGACGCCGGCGAGCAGGCACCCGAAGAAGGCTTCCACGAATTCCAGGCCGGCCGGATAGAGCAGCAGGGCCCGCTCGCCCTGAAGTCCCTCGTCGACGAGCCGTGAGGCGATGGCGCGGGCACGCGCATCGAGCTCTTCGAACGTCAGCGTTCGCGGGTCATCGGATGCGTCATGCAGATAGCGGAATGCGGAGTCGGAGGGCCGCTCCTCCGCACGGCGGCGGAGGATCTCGACGATCGTCTCCGCGCTTCCGATAACCTCACGCTCGACCGCCGCTCGATTGGGAAGTTTCACGCCAAGCCCGATTGATGCCTCGGAGCCCCGCCGGCGGGACCCCAGAGGAGTGTTCGACTCGACCGTGCTGAAACGCCCGGCTTGCCTTCGCCCGATCCGTGCAGGATCCGGCGGAGCCTTCCTCAAGACACGCCGCGGCAAGGCCAGCCTCCCTTCGAAGCGAGGCGACCGTCCCCGCATCATTCGGACGCGCCGGACACCTGATTGCGAAAGAGCCCCTGATAGGGCTTCGCGATCAAGCGCGGGCGGCCCGAACTGGCTTCCCCATCTGATGGATCAGGAACAGGATGATACCCGTCTGGGAGAGGTATCGGCAAGCGGATTCTCTATTTTCGAGGGAAAGGACTCTCCCAGCCCTAGGTCACGCGCCCGTGGAGTGGACGACGCCCGTGTAGAAGTACTTCCGATCCCTGGCGAAACGGCCGCTGAGCCTGCGCCCCTTCCATGCCTGAGGCAACTGAGAACTCCTGAGCGAGGCGGAGAAGGTGCCGAGAGCTTCATCCACGCGGATCTCGCAATCGTGGAAGTCGAGAAAGACGCCGGTCGGCGGGTGGACACATTTGAAGACACTCTCTTTGGCGCTGAATATCAGCTTTGCCAATTCCCCTCTCGCGTCCGCGGTCGATTCCGCAAGCCAGGCCATTTCGGAATCGGTGCAGATCATGGCAAAAAGCCCGGGCTCCAGCGGCTCCACCGTTTCGACGTCGATACCCAGACCCACGATGCTGCCTTTCCGCGCCACGGCGGCGGCACAGTACCCCGCGCAGTGAGAGAGGCTGCCGATGACGCCTTCGGGCCAGAGGGGAGCCCGGTCTTTTGCCATCAGGAGGGGGAAATCCCGGATCCCCAGGCAGGCCAGCGCCTGTCGCGCACAGAAGCGCCCCTGGGCAAACTCGCGACGGCGTGCCGCGACCGCGTTGCGAACGCACTGCTCCTCTTCGGGATACAGCGATCCGGGATCCACCTCTACGTCCAGCGAATAGGTTTCGATCCCGGTGGAAAAAAGCGTCTCAATCATGGCTCCGCCCTGGGTGTGGCGTGATCAAGAACTTCTCTCATCGCAGGGGAAGGCGCAGGTGGGCTTCGCAGCCGGGGCCGGGCTTGCGGTTCTCGACGGTCAGTGAGCCGCCGTGGGCTTCGGCGATCTGGCGGCTGAGGACCAGCCCGATTCCGGATCCGTCCGGCTTGGTGGTGAAGAAGGGCACGAAGAGGTTGGAAGTATTGGACAGCCCGGGGCCCTCGTCCTCCACCCAGAGATCGCATTGCGTGCCGTTCTTCCCCCAGCCTACGTCCACCCCGCCGCCGGTTTCCAGAGCCGCATCGACCGCATTGCGGATCAGGTTGATCAGGAGCTGCTCCAACTGATCGGAGTCGGCGCGCACGGTCAATTCGGGGCCCGGCTCGAGCCGGATGGAGAGGCGGACCTCGAGCCCGGTCACGCGGCGGATCAGCGCCCCCAGATCCACCGGCTGGAGCCTCGGGCTGGGCAGCCGGGCGAGGCGCGCGTAGCCGTCCATGAAGCGGTTCAGCGCCGCGGAGCGCCCGGCGATCACGTCCAGCCCGCGCTTGAGATCCTCCTCCCAGTCCGCCGGCCGCAGATCCTTGTTGAGCATGGTCACCAGGCTCCCGGCGATCGACTGGATCGGAGCGAGCGAATTGTTCAGCTCGTGGCCGAGCACCCGGATGAGCCGCTGCCAGGCCTGGCGCTCTTCTTCGCGCAGGGCCCGGCTCAGATCGGTGATGACCAGCATCTGCAGCGGCAGGCCTCCCTGACGGAACAGGCTGCGGCGCGACTCCCAGCGCCCTGCTCCACCGGGGAACGAGCGCTCCAGGGTGCGCGGCGCGTCATCCGCCAGGCACTCCTCCAGCTCGAGCTCCGCGGCGCTGCGCCCCATGAGCCGCTCGGAGGGCTGCGCCAGCAGCCGCTCTCCAGCCCGGTTCACCAGCCTCAGCCGCTTCTCGGGATCGAACGCGAAGACGGCCACGTCGATTTCCAGCATGATCTTGCGCAGGAGCGTTCCGGCCTCCAGTGCTCCGAGGCGCTCGTGGTGCAGCGTCTCGGCGAGTGCATTCACCTCGATCATCACATCGCCCAGCGCATCGCCGCGCCGGGCGCCGCGCGCCCGGATGGAGAAGTCCCCTTCCCGCAGCGCCGCAAGCAGGTTCGACAGGGTCTGCAGCGGGGTCACCACGCGGTTGCGCAGATGGAAGGCGAAGCTCAACCAGAGGATCGCGAGGAAGGTGGTGAGAGTCCACTGGACCTTGGGTGTGAAATCGCCGGTCCAGATCAGGGCGAGGGCGGCAATGGATCCGAAGAAGCCGGTGAGCAGCGCGAGGAAGAGAATCCGCCCCTCGAAGCTCAGGCGCTTCCCTCTCGGCTTTCTCGCGGGGCTCATAACCCGAATCGCTGGATGCGCCGGTAGAGCGCGCTGCGGCTGAGGCCCAACGCTCCAGCCGCCTGGCTCACGTTCCCGCCGAACTTGGCCAGGGCTTTCTTGATCAAATAGAACTCCACCTCTTCCAGGCCCATGTCCTCGAGCCGGGGCGAGGCTTCGCGGCTTCCCGCGCGCAGCGCCAGGTCGGAGACGCGCACTTGCTCGCCGCCGGCCATCAGGACGCCGCGCTCCACAGCGTGATCCAGCTCCCGGACGTTGCCGGGCCAGGAATGCTCCATCAGGGCCTGCAGCGCCGCCGAATCGAACGCCGCGAGCTTCTTGCGGTAGCGGCGCGAATGCTGGCGCAGGAACAGGGCGGCCAGAAGGGGGATGTCCTCGCGGCGCTCGCGCAGCGGCGGCACGCGAATCTCGATGGTGTTCAGGCGAAACAGGAGATCCTGGCGGAATCGTGCAGCGGCAACCTCCTCGCCGAGATCCGCATTGGTGGCGGAGAGAATCCGCACGTCCACCTTGCGCGTGCGCGACGAGCCGACCCGCTCCAGCTCCCCGGTCTCCAGAACCCGCAGGAGGCGGGACTGCTGCTTGGGGGAGATGTTGGCAATCTCGTCCAGGAAGAGAGTGCCCGAGTCGGCCAGCTCGAACCGTCCCACGCGATCGGTCTTGGCGTCGGTGAACGCCCCCTTCACGTGGCCGAACAGCTCGCTCTCGAACACTCCCTCCGACAAGCCGCCGGCGTTGACCGTGACCATGGGGCGGCCGGAGCGTGACGAGGCGGCGTGCAGGGCCTGCGCCACCACCTGCTTGCCGCTGCCGTTCTCGCCGGTGATCAGGACGTTGGCGTCGGAGGGACCCACCCTCGCAATCACCTGGAGCACCGGCGCCATGGCGGGCGAGGCGGCGATGAGATCCGGAGAGCCCGCGTCGCGCAGTGCCAGGTTCTCGGCCTCGAGCAGGCGCCCCTTGCGCAGCGCCCGGCCCAGCTCGATCTGTGTGCGCAGGATCGCCAGGAGCCGCTCGTTTTCCCAGGGCTTCTGGACGAAGTCCCTGGCCCCGCGGCGCATGGCCTGCACCGCCAGCTCGACGCTGCCCCAGGCGGTCATCACCACGACCGGCAGCGTGCTGTCCAGAGCCTGTATCCTGGTGATCAGGTCGAGCCCTTCCAGGCCCGAGGTGGTGTCGCGGGCGTAGTTCAAATCCACCAGCAGGACGTCGAAGTCCTCGGTCTCCAGCGTGGAAAGCACCCCGGCGGGAGACGATGCCGTCTCGATCCGGTACCCTTCGCTCTTGAGAAGCAGGCGGAGCGACACCAGGACATCGGACTGATCGTCCGCGATCAGCACGCGGGGTACTCCCCCATCCAGGCTTTTCATGTTGATTCCTAGTCTAAATCAGATCCCGATCCATCTGCACTTTCGCTTATTCACGATCATCCGGGGGCAACCGTCTCGATCCGCGGGTCGCAAACCTGCCTCGGTACCTAGACATCATCGCTGCATACCACGCCAAGCATGGTGCAGAACCCGTGCACAAACCCCGCAGAATAATCGTGGCTCGCTTGGTGCACTTCCTCCGCGCGAACCGGTGCACGAGACCCGCTAGCCCAACCCTCCTCAAACCCTGTCTTCAAGGTCCTTCTCATCCGTCTCGCAAGACCGTGATTAAGAAGATGAACTTTCTTTCAAATCCTTAAATATCATTTGGTTAAGCACCGCGCACTCACCGCCCTCGGGCTGAAGTTCAAGAATTCTTCAAGCCTCTCCTTCCACACTACCGGTGGAGCATTGTCACTAAACGTCACTCTAACCAAGGAGGTGAAAGATGAGAAGCCTGTGGAACAAATTGTTCGGGTTGGCGGCTCTCTTGGTCCTAGCATTCGCATTTCCATCTCTCGTAGGTGCCCAAATACAGGCCTCGTATGATGTACCCAATTCGGATCAGACGACGGGCAATTCGGCCACTGCCTGCACCGACAGTTCATTTACCGATCCCGGAGGAACCTGCCCGGGAGGCATCTGCAGCACACGAAAGCTAAACTCCACCCGGAGAATGGCAGTGGCCGTGAAGTTTCAAAAACCGAACAAGAAGACCGCTACCTTTGCCCTACAAGGAACACTCCAGGAACCCAACACCGAGGGCGAGACGGAGGAGTGCTCGTGTGAGACCGGTCAAATCATTGCGAAGCGCGCGCTGGACGAGCTGTGCTGTGGAATCCAGGGGGGTGGAGCGAACTGCCTCGATGCCCCCTCCGTCATCAAGGGCTCCTCGGATTCAAACATCACTCCCACGCCGGTGGTGGTAACCCGGAACGGAGTTCCCTGCACCGGACCCAGTTGTTGTGATACGTACGTTCCGGCGGCTCCCACGATTACGGCCAATGGACCGATCTGCGGCCAACCGACCAATGCGGGAGCGGCCCTCAGCCTGAGCGTCAACGAGACCAGCCTCAACGGCGGTAATGACTGCGCCTTCGACATCACTTACGATCCAGCCATTCCCCACGTCAACGTGGAGCCGAACGGAAGCTGCAAGTTGACGGGGCTGTTTTTCGGCTCCACCGCCGGTAACACGGTTACCGCGGATCTTCTTAGCCGGTACCTGGTTCAGGTCAATCCCAACGGGGTCAACGGTCCTGTGACTTTCACGGTTCAGGACTTGGGCGGGGTCGACCATTCCTTCACCATCAACACGAGCTCGCTCCCGAATTTGGCCGCCCTGGCCGTTGCCGTTGCCAACGGGTACTCGGGATTGCGATTGGGCCTCAACGTCTCTGTCCTGAGTTTACCCACCCTCGCCCAAATTCCGAGTCTTCCGAACGGCGGGGGTTTCACGTTGAGCCCGCTCATTCTCATCTCCAACGCGCCTCAGATAGCAAAGAGCTTTAGCGTAAGAGGCCAGGAAGGTCAGCTCATTGCAACGGAGACGAGTGAACCGATTAGCTTGTTTTGAAACCCGCGAAGTCTCAGTACGAAGTTCCGCCGCGTCAGGCTTCCTCGGGTGGCCTGAGTCTGGAACGGAGGAGGGTGATCCATTGCTAATCTCCAGGTCGATTTTCTCGATCTTCCGGAACATGAGAAAAAGATCATGGTCGGCCTCCTGCACAAGTTGCAGAGTTGAAGAATCTACACTCCCGGCAGGCCGGCGGGCCCGGATATGGGCCCGTGCGGCTTGCGGGGCTCTGCCCTTGGGGGGGTAGAAATCGTCGCTTGCATGGGAGGAATTACCCCACCGATTACTGGGATGGGGAAACTCTCCCTCTATCATCTATATATACAGAGGCTCATTCGTTTCTCAGCGCCGACATCGGATCGACTTTCTTCGCTCGTCGAGTCGGAGGATCGCCTCATTCGGATCGAAGTGCCGTCACCGGGTCCACCTTGGCGGCGCGCCACGCTGGAAGAAAAGACGCCAATATCGAAGTCCCCAACAGCAGGAGGACCGTCGCCGTGAGCGTCGCCGGATCGCCGGGAGTGATTCCGTAGAGCAGGCCCGCGATCGCCCGCGCCAGCGACCACGCCCCCGCCACGCCCAGCGCCACTCCGACGGCGATCGGGACGAGGGTCTCGAGGAGCACCTGCCGCATCACGTCTCGCGGCCGCGCTCCGAGGGCCACCCGGATGCCGATCTCCCGGGTGCGCCCCGAGACGGAATGCGCCACCACGCCGTACACCCCCAGCGCCGCCAGCGACAGGGCCAGGGCCCCGAATACCGTCATCAGGACAGCGTAGAAGCGGGGGCGGGAAATCGATCCTGACAGCACTTCCGACATCGGCCGGACATCGATCGGCCCCTGACCGGAATCGACGGAGGCTGCGGCACGGCGCACCGCTTCGATCATCCCGGCGGGCTCCCCCGCCGTGCGCACCACCAGGTGCATCCCGGGAAAGGGGCTCTGAGCATAAGGGACGTAGATCTGCTCCCCGGCCGGAGCGTCGAGGCCTTGATACTTCGCGTCACCGACCACTCCCACGACGGTCCGGGTCACGCCGTCCACCGTCAGGCGGCGGCCGACCGGATCGACTCCGGAGAAGGCGGAGTGGGCCAGCGCCTGATTGACCATCGCCACCGGCGCGGAGTCGAAGGAGTCCGACGCGGCGAAGGGGCGCCCGGCGAGCAGCGGGATGCCCAGCGCGCGGTGATAATTCGGGGTGATCGGCATGTAGAGCGCCGTTCGAGTTCTTCCAATAGCCGGCGCGGGCTCCCCTTCCACGGTGAATCCGTCCGAGCGCTGGATCCTGTCGGGCGGAAGGCTGGTGGAAGCCCCGGCGGCGATCACCCCCGGGAGGGATTCGATGCGCTCAAGGACCTCGCGGAAGAAATTCACCTGTTGCTCGGGTCGAGGGTAGCGCTCCAGCACCAGCGGCAGGTTCATGGTGAGCAGGCGCCGGGGATCGAATCCCGGGTCGACGCGGCTGAGACCGGTGAAGCTGCGGATCATCAATCCGGAGCCCACCAAGAGCATCAAGGCCAGCGCGACCTCGCAGCTGATGAGCACTCCGCCCAGCCGCCGCCGTGGGAGCGATTCGGTGGCGTGGCGCCCGGCGTCGTGCAGCGAGCATGCGGGACTTCCCCGCCGTGCCTGCAGGATCGGCGCGAGAGCCGACAGGATTCCTGAGAGGAGCGACGCCGTGAATGTGAAGGCCAGGACGCGGCCGTTCACGCCGACTCCCTCCAGAAGCGGGATATCGCCGGGACTCAGGCGCAGCAGCGCGTCGACGACCCAGAAGCTGAAGAAAAGGCCCATCCCCCCGCCCAGCAGCGCGAACAGCAGGCTCTCGGTGAGCACCTGACGGACGAGCCGCGTGTGGCTCGCGCCCAGCGCCAGGCGCACGGCAATCTCCCGGCCGCGCGCGGCAGTCCGTGCCAACAACAAATTAGCCACGTTCACGCAGGCAATCAGCAGGACGAACCCCACTGCGCCGAGAAGCGTCAGGAGCGCGGGCCGGACGGGACCCACCATCTGCGCCTGCAGGGGGACCAGCGCTACCCGCGTGTCGGCGTTGGAGTCGGGGTAATCCCGCGCCAGGCGCAGCGCCAGGCCGTTGAGCTCCGCGCCAGCCTGATCGATCGGGATCCCGTCCGCCAACCGCGCGATGACGCGGTACCCGCGCATCGATCGGCTGGTGATCCAGTCCCCTACGGTGGAATTGCCCGATTCCCGGTAGATCGGCGCGAAGCCCGACCACAGCTCCACGTCCGGCACAGGAAAGCGGAATGAGGGGGGCATCACCCCCACGATGGCATGGACATGGCCGTTCAGCTCCAGGACTTTACCGACGGCACCCGGGTCACCGTGATAGCGGCGCATCCAGAGGCGGTGACTCAGGACCACCGTCCACTCGCGCTCGTCCGCCTCGGTGAGGATCCTTCCCACAATCGGCCGGACGCCCAGCAGCCGGAAGAAAGCGGGCGAGACGAACACCCCGCGCACGTAATCGGGTCCTTCCGTCCCTGCGACCAGGAACATGTTGGAGGCATAGGCCGCCAGGCCCTCCAGGCTGCGGCTGTGCCGCTCATAGTCCCGAAAATCGGGCAGGGATACCGGACCGCGCTCCTCAGGATGATCCTGGGGATGGGTCCAGAGCGTCACGAGGCGCTCGGGATCCTGCAGCGGAAGCGGCCTGAAGAGGACGGCGTCCACGACGCTGAAGATCGCGGTGTTGGCGCCGATCCCCAGCGCGAGGGTCAGCACCACCGCCAGGGTGAAGCCGGGGCTCTTCCGCAGCATCCGGAGGCCGAAGCGAATGTCCTGTAGCAGGCCGTCCATCGATTCCATCACTCGCATGACCCCTTACTCGTTGCGCAGGGCACGCACCGGATCCATCCGGGCGGCCCGGCGCGCGGGAAGGTAACAGGCCAGCGTCCCCACCGCCGTGAGCAGCAGGGACACTCCCGCGAAGGTGGCCGGATCGGTGGGGCTGATCCCGAACAGCAATCCCTTCATCACGCGGGTCAGGGCCAATGCTGCGACAACTCCCGGGATCACTCCCGCGACGGTGAGCAGCAGCCCCTGCCGCAGCACCAGGTTCAACACGTCTCGCTGCTGGGCACCGAGCGCCATCCGCACGCCAATCTCGTGCGTGCGCTGCGCGACCGAGTAGGCCGTCACACCGTAAATTCCGACGACCGCCAGGACCAGCGCGAGCGTCGCGAACAATCCCAGCAGCAAGAGGGTGAAGCGTCGGTCGGCAAGCGATCCCCGGATCTCGCTCTCCATCGTCCCCACGCCAGCCGGCGCCAGCTGCCCATCCAGGCTCCCGACGGCGCGGCGCACCGAGGCGATCACCGACTCCGGCTTTCCCGCGGCGCGCACCACCAGGGTCATGCCGTTGGAGGGCACCTGCGCCATGGGGAGGTACATCGCCGGAGGCTCCTCGAGATCCAGACCGAAATGCTTCACGTTGCCCACCACTCCGACAATCTCCCGCCACCCGTCGGGGCGGCCGTTGCCAAGCCGCTTCCCCACGGGACTCTCGTTTGGCCAGTATTGCCGCGCCAGGCTCGCATTGATGATGACGACGCGCGGCGCCGACGAAGCGCCATCCCGCGAGTCGAACCTGCGGCCGCTCAACAGCGGAATGCCCATGGATTCCAGATAGCCCGCGCTCACCTGCCGGTACCAGGCGACCACTTGATCCGCCGGCGCCGGCTCCGGGCGTCCTTCGATTCGAAAACCGGTGTCGGTGTTACTGAGGGCCAGAGGCGTCGAGGTGGTGACGCCGGCCGCCGACACGCCCGGCAGTGCCCGCACGCTCTCGAGAAGCCGCTCGTAGAATGCCGTCGCCTGGGCGGGCTCCGGATACCTCACGGGAGGGAGAAACAGATCGAGCTTCACGAGGTTTTTGACATTGAATCCGGGATTCTCGTTGAGCAGCGATGCAAAGCTCTTGAGCAGCAGCCCGGCTCCCACCAGGAGCATCAGCGACAGCGCCACTTCGACGGCGGCGAGGGCGCGGCGCATCCGCAGCTGTCCGCCGCCGCCCGCGGCCGCGCGCCCCCCTTCCTTGAGCTGCTCGCTCACGTCGGGGCGGGACGCCTGCAGCGCCGGCGCCAGGCCGAAGATCAGGCCGGAGAGGATCGACAGCAGCGCCGTGAAGGCCAGCACCCATCGATCCAATGAGAACGAGAACTGCTGTGCGAAACCGTCAGGCAATCCGCCGGCGAAGGCCGCGATTCCCCAAACCGCCAGGAGCAGCCCCGCAGCGCCGCCCGCCAGGCTCAGAAGCAGGCTCTCCGTCAGCATCTGCCGTACGAGCCGCCCTCGATCGGCGCCCAGGGCGATGCGCACGGCGATTTCCTGGCGCCGCGCCGCGGCCCGGGCGAGCAGCAGGTTGGCGACGTTGGCGCAGGCCATCAGGAGGACCAGGCCCACCGCACCCATCAGGACGAGAAGGGCGGGACGCGCCGGGCCGGACAATTGCTCCTGCAGGCCCACCAACCGGACGCCGATGTCGGAGTTGGTGTCGGGATGCTCCTGCGCAATCCCCGCGGCGATGGTGCTCATCTCCGCCTGGGCCAGGCTCTGCGTCGTGTCTTGCTTGAGCCGGCCCACCACGCGGATGAAGGCATTGCCGCGCCCGGCGCGTCGCGCCTGCATCGGCGCCAGCGCCTCGACCCCCGGAAGCATCGGAACCTGGAACCCCTCGGGCAGGATGCCCACGACCACGAAAGGATTACCGTTGAGCTGGATGGTGTGACCCACGAGGCTCACCTGACCTCCGAACCGGCGCTGCCAGAGGTCGTGGCTCAGCAGGACCACCCGCTCGCCTCCCGGCTGATCTTCCGCGGCGGTAAAGGCGCGGCCGCGCTCCGGCTCGAGACGCAGCGTGGCGAAAATTCCCTGCGTGACCCGCGCCCCGGTGAGCGGCTCGGGCTCCCCTTCTCCGGTCAACGTCGGCCCCCAGCCATCCAGAGCGAACATCGCCTCGATCTCATGGCTGCGATCGCTCCAGTCGTAGAAGGTCGCCGGATTGGTCCATTCGCGCTCCGGCCCGCCGCGTTTCTGATGGTCCTCCCAGACCGCCACCAGCCGCCCGGCCTCCGGATAGGGGAGCGGTCGCAGCAGGACGGCGTACACCATGCTGAAGAGGGCGGTGTTGGCGCCCATCCCCAGCGCCAGCGCCGTCACGGCAAGCGCCGTGAAGCCCGGCGAGTTTCTGAAAGTTCTGAAGGCGTATTTGACGTCCTGCCACAAGCTGTTCATCGCGACCTCTCGGGTTGGCGCCGGCTTAGAATTCCTTCGACCCGGATTCGACCGAAACTGGGCCGTTGACGGTGTAGAGCTTCACGAGCCGCGGCGTGCCGTTGAACTCAATCCAGCGGAGATCGTCGTCCCACGATTTGTGAGCGTCGCGGCACTCCGCGGCCTTGCAGCTCATGGGGGAATACCCCGAGGCCTCCACCCGGACTCCGGTCTTGTAGTTACCCGGCAGCCGCAGCGACAGCGGGCCGTTTTCGGTGCGCGCTTCCAGTCCCGCCCCCTTCCAGCCGCCTCCCGACAGAACCACCGAAATGGGGCCGTTCTCCGCCTTCAGGCGGATGTCTCCGCTGCCGCCCGAGATGCTGATGGGGCCGTTCTGCGTGGTGGCCCGGATTTCCTGCGAGCAGCCGGTCAGCTCGATCGGACCGTTCTCGCTGCTGGCGCGAATGCTCCCCGAGACTCCCGTCAGGCCGATCTCCCCGTTCTCCGTCTGCAGCTCCATTTCGGCATTCTTGGGAGCCTTCACGATCAGGTAGATGAGATAGTTTCCGCTCTCCGGGCCGCTGGTGCTGAGACGCCCGTCATGCAGGGAGACTTCGATCCCATCCAGGGCGTGCTGCGCCTTCTCCGAGGTGCGGGCGCCGGCGACCTTGCACACCAGAATGGCGTACTCGTCCCGATCCCAGCCCTGGATGCGCATCCCGGCACCCTCCGAAAGATGCAGGACCAGGGGCGAAGCCTCGGAGCGGGAGACCTTGAGCTGCTGCTCGCTCCTCGCCGTGGGTAGGGAATCCCCCCGATCGCCGAAGCGCACCTTAATCTGGTCGCAGCGCTCCATCGGCTCATCGTCACTGGTGTTGATGGTGGTGCTGATGCTGCCCGCCTGCGCCCCGGGAGCCATGCCTGAAGCCAGGAGGAGAGGCAAGCTCAGAATGAGAAACCGTGAAAGCCAACGATTCATGACAGTCTCCTTGAACGGATGAGGTTGAGCTATTCGTACCGCAAGGCCACGCTGGGGTCCACACGACTCGCCCGGCGCGCCGGAATGTAGGAAGCCATCAACAACACTGCCGCCATGAGCAGGGTGACTCCGCAAAAAGTCAGCGGGTCATAGGCGCTGATTCCCACGAGCAAACTGCTGATGAGGCGGGTCGCCACCAGGGCCAGCAGCAGCCCCAAAGCCATCCCCGCCAGAGCCAGTCGCGCACCGGCGCGCAGGATGAGCCGGAGAATGTCGCCGCGGGAGGCCCCCAGCGCGGCGCGGATGCCGATCTCGCGAGTCCGCTGCCCCACCGAGTAGGCCGTGATGCCGTACAGGCCGATGCCCGTGAGCAGGAGCCCGAGCGCCCCCAGAGTCCCGGAGAGCCAGCCGGCCACCCGCTGCGGCAACAGCCCGATGGCGGTGTAATCTCTCAGGGACTGGGCATGCAGGATCGGCAGCGCCGGATTGATCTCGCGGACCGCCGCGCGCACGGCCGGGGTGACGGCGGCTCCCGGCCGGGTGCGGATGAGCAGGTTGATCTTCGGCACATAGTACTGGCGGAACGGCACATAGATGAACGGCCGCGCCCCATCCCCCAGCGAGCGATACTTGTGATTGCGCGCCACGCCGATGACCGTGAGGGTGCGAAAATCATCCCGCGAGCCGTCCCCTGCCGGCTCTCCGGCCCGGATTTGCCGGCCCACCGGATCCTCCCCGGGCCACAACTGGCTCGCGAGGGTCTCGTTGAGGATCACCACTCCCTCGCTGCCTTCACGATCCGCTTCGGTGATGTCGCGGCCGCGGAGGATCGGGATGCGCATGGAGGTGAAATAGCCCGGGGTGATGACGTTCCAATCGGTGGTCAGCAGCTCGCGGCCCTGCTCCGAAGGCCGGCCGGGGACCAGGATTCCTCCCAGGCTGCGGCCGCTGTTGTCCAGTGGCAGGGTCCAGGCCAGCGCGGCGGACTGGACTCCGGGCAAAGCGCGCACGCGATCCATCAATCGATGCGCGGCGTCCAGCCCATCCTCGCTCGCGTAGCCGGCCAGCGAAAAATCGAATTCGACGGTCTGCACGTTGTCGGCGCTGAAACCCGGATCGAGCGTCCGGGCCCGCGCCAGGGCCCGCAGGAACAACCCGCCGCACACCAGCAGGAGCAGCGACAGGGCCACCTGCCCCAGCACCAGCGCGTGGCGCAGGCGTTGACGGCGGACGCCGCCTTGGGATTCTTCCTTCAGGACTCCCACCAGCTCCGGGCGGGCCACCTGCCAAGCGGGGGCCAGCGCCGAAAGCACTCCGGTGATGAGGGAGATGGCCAGCGCGAAGAGCATCACGCGCCAGTCCAGGTGAAGCTGCAGCGCGACCGGAACCGGCAGCTTCGGAATCAGGCCCAGCATCAAATCGCACATCCACACCGCCACCAGCAGCCCGCACCCGCCGCCCGCCAGGAAGAGCAGGACCCCTTCGGTCAGCAGCTGCCGCACGACGCGCGCCGTGCCCGCGCCCAGCGCCAGCCGGATGGCAATCTCGCGCCGCCGGGTCGTGGCGCGCACCAGCAGAATCCCGGCGATATTGATGCAGACGATCAGGAGGATGAGCCCGACAATCACCATCAGCAGCGCCAGGAATCCGGCGACGTATTGCTGGGTCTCTCCGGCGAAGAGCCGGGAGGGTGCCAGGACCCAGGCTCTGCCCGCATTGTCGTTGGAATACTCGCGCTCGAGCTGCGAGCCGATGGAAGCGGCCTCGGAGCGGGCCTGTGCCAGGGTGACTCCCGGTTTCAACCGTCCCAGGGCGATCAGCCAACAGGAGGCCCTGGAGTCCAGGAGCCTGACTCCCGGGTAGATGGAAGGCGCGCTCGCCATGGGAAACCAGGCGTCCGGAGCGAGCACGGAGGTGCCGTGGAAATCCTCCGGCGCCACCCCGATCACGACGAAGGCAGCCCGATTGATTTGCAGCTCCCGCCCCACGATGCCCGGGTCCCCGGAGAAGTGGTTCTTCCAGAAGGCATAGCTCAGTACCATGACCGGGGACGTCTTCCCCGCCAGGTCTTCACCCTGGGTGAAGAAGCGGCCCAGAGCCGGCTTCACCTGCAGGACCGCAAAGTAATTGCCACTCACCAGGCCACTGTAGAGGCGCTGGGAAGAGCCGCCTGAATACAGACTCACCGGTCGCGGCTCGATGGTGTAGGCGAGAACTCCCGAGAAGGACCGGTTGCGGTCTCTCAAGTCGGTGTAGTTGAGGTAGGACTGGGTGTCGAATCCCCTGCCGTCCAGCGACTGACCGATGTCCACCAGCTCACCCGGAGCGCCGATGCCGGGGCGCGGCCCGAGTAACAGCTCGTTGGTAATGGTGAAGATCGAAATGGTCGCGCCGATGCCCAGCCCGAGCATCAGAACCGCCATGACGGTCGCGGTGCGATGCTTGAGCATCATGCGAGTGCCGTACTTGATGTCCTGCCAGAGCGTGTCCAAGAACAATTCTCCTTTCTTCAACACTCGGCGCGGGTTCTCACTCGAACCGCAGCGCGACCATCGGGTCCACCTTGGAGGCCCGGCGCGCGGGAAGGTAGCAGGCCAGCAGGCCGACCCCCGCCAGCAACAGCGAGACCATGACGAAGGTGAGGGGATCGGTCGCGCTCACGCCGAACAGGAACTTCGAGAGAAGCCGCGCCACGGCCAGCGCTCCGGCGGCTCCTGCTACCACCCCCACCACGATGAGCGCCGCGCCCTCCTGGAGAACCATCTGCAGCACGTCCCGGGGGCGCGCGCCCAGCGCCACGCGGATGCCGATCTCACAGGTTCTTGCCTTGACCGAGTAGCCGATGACGCCGTAGATGCCGATGGCTGCGAGCACCAGTGCCAGGCAGGCGAACAGCGCGAGAAGCACCGTCTGGAATCGCGGCTCCACCAGGGAGCGGCTCACCAGGCTCGACATCGTCCTGACCTCTCCCAGAGGCTGGTCGGGATCGATCCGGTGCACCTGCGCGCGGATGGCGGCCGCCAGGCCCGGGGAATCGCCGTCGGTGCGCACTGCCAGGATCATCGTGGAGGTGGTCCCGATCGCCGTGCCCTGGAGGTGCGGCGTGTAGACCATCGGAAAGGGAAGCTGGCCCAGACGCTCCAGGGTGGCCTCGCCCACCACTCCCACGACGGTCATCCAAGGGTACCAGCTCTCCGGCGATCCGAGACGGATCCGCCTTCCCAGCGGTTCCCCTTCAGGCAGATAGCGCTTCAGGTAGGCCTCGTTGACGATGGCCACGGCCGGAGTGCCTGCATCGTCCTGCTCGCCGAACGGACGCCCTTTCAGCAGAGGCGTCCCCATGGCACGGAAGTAGCCGGGAGTGACTTCGAAGACGGCGACCGGAGGCTCCTGCTCGGGCCGGGTGGCGCTCTTGCGCCCCTCCGCCTCCGTCATCTGGTAATAGCGATTGAATTCCGTGCTGCCCAGGGGCAGATCGTTCGTGGCGCCCGCGTGAAGCACTCCCGGCATGGAGCCGATGCCCGAGAGCGCCTGGCGGAAGAATTCGCCTTTCTTCGCCGCATCGGGATATTTCGAAACCGGAAGACTCAGCTGGACCGTCAGGAGATTCTCGGGATTGAAGCCGGGTTTCACGGCACGCAGCCTCAGGAGGCTGTTGGTCAACAATCCGGCGCCGACCATCAGGACGAGGGAGAGCGCGACCTCGCTCACGACCAATAGCTTCAGAGTGCGACGGTTCCGCCGGCCGGCATGCATCTGGCGACCCCCTTCCTTGAGGGAATCCACGAGCTCCACCCGTGTCGCCCGGCGGGCCGGCAGCAGACCGAACAGGACGCCCGTCAGAAGCGAGAGTCCCGCCGTGAAAGCCAGCACATGTCCATCGAGGGCAATCTGATCGACTCGCGGAAGATCTTCGGGCACCAATGCCTGCACCAGATTGAGGCCCCATGCCGCCAGAAGCGTGCCGAGAGCCCCTCCCGCCACCGCAAGGAGCAGGCTTTCGGTCAGGAGCTGCCGGACCAGTCGCTTCCGCCCGGCACCGAGAGCCGAGCGCAGCGCGATCTCCTTGCGGCGCGAGGAGGAGCGTGCCAGGAGCAGGTTCGCCACGTTGGCGCAGGCGATGAGCAGGACGAAGGCCACCGCCCCCTGGAGCATCCAGAGCGACGTCGAGAGATCTCCCACCAGATCGCTCCGGAACGGGATGATTAGAACCCCTACCCCCTTGTTCTCCGCGTAGGTCCGCTCCAATCGCCGCGCGATCCCCTCCATCTCCAGGCGCGCCCCGGCCAGCGTCACGCCGGGCTTGAGGCGGCCGATCACCCTCAGAAAGCGCGATTCGCGATCCGCGCTTGCCGAAGAGGCCGAAGAGAACGCCAGCGGGACCCAGAGTTCGATCTTGGAATCCGGATACTGAAAACCCGCGGGCGCGATCCCGACCACCGTGAAGGCTGCGCCGTTCATCGTGATCGATCGGCCCACCAGCGCCGGATCCGAGCCAAACTGCTGCTGCCACAATGCATGGCTGAGGACCGCGACCCGGTGATGCCCCGGCTGCTCCTCTTCGCCTAGAAAGCCCCTCCCTAAAGCAGGCCCGATCCCCAGCAGGCTGAAGAAAGCCGCCGAGACCCGCGCGCCGCGCAGCTGCCGCGGCTCGCCGGCTCCCGTCAGGACGAAGCTGTCCCGCATGAGAGCCGCCCACGCTTCGAAGGACCGGCTCTGCTCCTTCCAGTCGCGGTAATCCGGAAGCGAAACCGTCATCCGGTCGATGCCCCGCGACGGTTGAGTCGACGGGACCGATACGAGTTGCTCGTAGTCCGGAAAGGGAAGTGGGCGCAACAGGATCGCGTTCACCGCACTGAATATCAGGGTGTTTACGCCGATCCCCAGGCTGAGGGTCAGCAACACGACGGCGGTGAAACCCGGCGCCTTCCTCAACATCCGCAAGCAGTGCCGCAAATCCTGAATCAGCTCGGGCATTTTTGGCTCCTAATCGTGCCGCAAGGTCGCTATCGGATCGATGCGCGTGGCCCGGCGCGCGGGCAGGTAGCAGGCCAAAAGCGCCGCGCCGGACAGAAGCACCGGGACCAAAGCGAAGGTCCAGGGGTCGGTGGGACTGATGCCGTAGAGAAGCCCGACAAGCACCCGGGTCAGTGCCAGCGCACCGGCCGCACCCAGGGCCAGACCGGTGGCTGTGTAAATCAATCCCTCTTTGACGACCATGGCCATCACCTCGCGGCGCTGAGCCCCGAGCGCCATCCGGATGCCAATTTCGCGCGTGCGGTGGCTGACGGAATAGGAGATGACCCCATACACGCCGACCATGGCGAGGATCAGGGCCATTGCAGCGAACAAGGTGAGCAGCAGCGTGTTGAAGCGGGGCCGGGCCACGGAGGTGGACAGGACTTCGTCCATGGTTCTCAGGCTCGCAATCGCCTGACCCGGGTCCACCGAGCGGATCTCCGCGCGTATCATCTCCGCCCATTGCGCCGGATCGCCCGCGCCGCGCAGCACGAAGCTCATCTCCCGCGCCGGGCGCTGGGTGAGCGGGGTGTACAGCTCGGGCACCGGCTGCGCATCGAGGCCGATGGCGCGCACATCCGCCACCACACCGACGATCTCCCTCATCCCCGATTCCAGATCCAGCAGCGGCGGCCTGTCGGGAAAGAACTTCAACGACTCGAAATCCAGGGCGACGCGCCGGTCCAGCGGATCCTCGCCACTCCAGAAGCGCCGGGCCATGGTCTCGTTGATGACGGCGACTTTCCGGCTGGAAGCGGTGTCCGCTGCCGTGAAGGCCCGTCCCCGCAGCAAGCGGATTCCCATGGCCCGGAAATAGTCGGGGCTTGCCGAGCGCGGGTGCGCGTGGGGCATCTCAGCAGGCGCAGCGGTGGGACGGCCCTCCAGGTAGAAGCCGGTGTCCTCGTCCAGGCCGGAAAGCGGCAGGTGCTCCACGGCCCCGGCGGCGCTCACCCCGGGAAGCGCGGCGAGCCGATCTAGCAGTGCCTCGCTGAAGGCCGCCATCTGCTCGGGGCGGACGTAGCGCGATCGGGCGAGTCCCACCTCGAACGTCAGGACATTCTCCGGCTGAAACCCCGGCGAGACCGATGAGAGCTGCCGGAAGCTCTGGATCATCAACCCGGCGCCGATGAGCAGCACCGACGAGAGCGCGATCTCCGACACCACCAGGAGGCTCCTGAAGGGATGGCGGCGGAATCCACCCGTGGATCGGGACTCGATGGCTCGCAGCGCCTCATTCAAGTTCGCCCGGGAGGCGTGGTACGCAGGAGCCAGCCCGAACAGAAGCCCCGTGAACAACGAGAGCAGCAGCGCGAAGCCAAGCACCCGGAGGTCCACTCCGATCTGATCGGGGCTCACCTGATAAGGCCGGGTGAAGCTGGGAGGGTTGTAGGGGAGCAGCGCCAGAAAGTCCACGCCCCAGAGGGCCAGGAGCAATCCCAAGGCTCCTCCAGAAACCGCCAGGATCAGGCTCTCGCTGAGAAGCAGACGCGTGATGCGCCCGCGGCTGGCACCCACTGCCGTGCGAATGGCGATCTCCCGCTCGCGCCCCGCTGCCCGGGCGAGGATCAGATTGGCCACATTGGCGCAGGCGATGAGCAGCACGAAGCCGACCGCCCCCAGCAGCACCATCAACGCCACCTTGAGATCCCCCGCGGCCTGGCTCTGAAGCGGAGCGACCTCCACGCGATTCCCGCGCAGGATGCTGCCGAACTGCTGCTCCAGGCTGGAGGAGAGAGCATCCATCTCCGATTGCGCTTCGGCGAGGCTGACTCCCGGCTTCAGCTTCGCCACGACGGTGAGGTACTTGGTCCCGCGGGAAAACTGCCGACTTGCTTTGGGCTCCTGCGCCAGGGGAAGCCAGAGGTCGGCATCCTTGGGGAAGCGCGGAAAGCTGAAGCTGCGCGGCATGATCCCCACCACCAGATGGCTCTCTCCATCCAGCTGGATGCTCTTCCCCACGATGCCGGGATCCGATCCGAAGCGGCGCTGCCACAATCCACCTCCCAGGACGACGACCCGCGACGCGCCGCGACGGTCCTCCTCGGGTAGGAACACTCTTCCCCTCTCCGGCCGCACGCCCAGCTGGGAAAAGAGATTCGCCGTGACGTACGCCGCCTGGACCCGCTCCGGCTCCTCCCCTTCGGACAGGTTGAAGGTCGAATCGGCGTAGGAGAAGAAGGCCGCCATGCCGTCGAAAGAATGGCTGCGCTCCCTCCAGTCGGAGAAATTCGGGTAGGAGACCGGAAGCCGCTCCCATCCGCTCTCAGGCTTGCTCTGCCAGAGCAGAACCAGGCGATCGGCGTCGCCGAAGGGAAGCGGGCGCAGAAGAATTCCGTTGGCCACACTGAAGATGGCCGTGTTGGCGCCGATGCCCAGCGCCAGGGTGAGCACCGCGATGGAGGTGAAACCGGGCCTTTTCGCCAGGGCGCGCAAGGCGTAGCGCAAATCCGCAAGGAAATTTCCCACAACGCTCCTAATCGTGCCGCAGGGCAAGCATCGGATCGATGCGCGTGGCTTTGCGGGCCGGAAGCGAGCTGGCCGCCGCACCCACGGCGGCGAGCAGCAGCGAAACCCCCGCGATCGTCGCCAGGTCGGCCGGCTCCACGCCAAACAGGATTCCCGAGAGCAGTCGCGTCAGTCCCGCCGACAGGACCAGCCCCACTCCCACACCCCAGAGGGTCAGGCGCAGCCCTTCCCCGATGAGCATTCCCAGGATGTCGCCCCGGCGCGCGCCCAGGGCCATCCGGATGCCGATTTCGCGCGTGCGCCGCTGCACCGAGAAAGCCAGCACACCGTACAACCCCACCGACGCCAGCAGCAGCGCCAGCGCGCTGAAGAGGCTCAGCAGCTTGGTCATGCCTCGCTGCTTGTCGCTCCGCAGGCGAAGCGTCCCGGCCAGCGTGGAAACGTCGTAGATGGGCAGATTGGCATCCATCGAGCGCAGCTCATGCTGCACCGCCGTGAGAAGGTTTGCGGGCCGCTCCTTGGCGCGCACCAGCAACGCCAACTCCGAAAGCAGATCGGGGCTTTGAAAATGGGACAGGTAGACGAAGGGCCGCGGACTTTCCGACAGCTCGTCGTATTTGGCGTCTTGGGCTACGCCGATCACCTCCGCGAAGGGGCCCTGGGCGCCGTTCAGGCTGATGCGCCTCCCCAGCGCTTCCTGATCGGGCCATAGACGTCTGGCGCATTCCTGGTTGACGATGGCCGTCTCCGGAGCACCCGCGCCGTCCCGATCGGTAAATTCGCGACCTTTCAAGATAGGAATGCCCAGCGTCCGGAAGTAGCCGGGGTAGACGGCATTCATCGACACTCCCAATCCACGGCCCTCCTCACCGGCTGCGGATTCCTTCGTCAGCTGCGACCCGAGCATGCGCCCGCTCAGAGGCGCCAGGCTGGCGAGACTGGCGGAAGCCACTCCCGGGAGCGCCTCCACGCGCTGCAGCAGCTCGCGGGTGAACGCCACGCTTTTGTCGCGTGAGTATCCCTGCAGATTTAGATCGAAGGAAAGAGTCAACCCTTCCTGCACGTCGTAGCCGGGATCGACGCGGGCGGATTTGGACAGGCTCCCCAGAAACAACCCGGCGCTCACCAGCAGCACCATGGAGAGCGCCACCTGCGAGACAACCAGCAGACGCTGGGGCCGCGCCTTCCCACCCTCGTGCTGCGGCGCCGAGCCGTCGCCTTTCAGCACCGGCGCCAGATCCCGGCGGGACGCGTGCAGCGCAGGAGCCAGGCCGAAGAAAACTCCACTGAGGATCGACAGAGCCAGGGTGAAGGAGAACACCCGCAGGTCGGGCGACATGGACCCGGCCAAATCGTTCGGAATCTCGGCGAAGGCCAGCAGAAGATCGGTGCCCCACGACGCCATCGCCAGGCCCGCGGCCCCTCCAACCAGCGACAGCAGCAGGCTCTCGGTCAGAAGCTGGCGGACGAGGCGGGCGCGGGTCGCGCCCAGGGCCAGTCGAATGCCCATTTCGCGCCCGCGTGCGGCGGCGCGGGACAGAAGCAGGTTCGCCACGTTCCCGCACGCGATCAGCAGGACCAGCCCCGTGACCGCCATCAACAGGATGACAATCGACAGCGCCTCTCCCGCGATCGTGGGGTGGATGGTGCCGGTGGCCGGGGTGACTTGCAGGGTCATGTCGCTGCGATGCACTGCCGACGCCTTAGAGATCTCCTCGGCAAGAACCGCCAGGTTCGCCCGCGCCTGCGCCGGCGTGGCTCCCGGCTTCAGCCGCCCCATGACCCGCAGCCACCCGGCGTCGCGCGCGGTGAAGAGCGTGCCGGAGCCGGGCATGACCTCGGCGTGCATGGCCAGCGGAACCCAGACATCCACGGTACCTTCCGCCTCGGTACCGGTGAATGATTCCGGAACGATTCCCAAAACCGTGAACTCGTGCCCACTCAACAGCAGGCTTCGACCCACCAGGTCCGGGTCCGATCCAAAGCGCTTCTTCCAGAGCGCGTGACCGATGACCGCCACCGGCGCAGCTCCCGGCGCACCGTCCTCGTCGGGCCCGAAGGCGCGCCCCAGCGCCGGCTTTACCCCCAGCACCGAGAAGTAATTCCCCGACACGATCGCGCCGTGCACTCGCTCCGGAGCACCCCCTCCCGCCAAGGCCACCGGGATCTCGTCGTAGGCCAGCAACCCCGTGAACACCTCGTTGCGATCCCGGAGGTCCAGATAGTCGGGATAGGAAAGATTCATGAGCCTCGAGCTGGGAGGCGTGATGGCCGTCACCCAGGCGAGGCAGTCGGCCTGGGGCACGGGGAGCGGCCGCAGGAACAGCCCGTCGACCAGGGTGAAGATCGCCGTATTGGCACCCACCCCCAGGCCCAGCACCAGCGCCGCCGTGAGCACGAAGCCGGGGCTCTTCGCCAGCAGGCGGGTGGCGTGACGAAGATCCTGAATGAAACCGTCCATGGATTCTCCTGCTTTCGAAATAGCTATTCGCAACGCAAGGCAACCAGCGGCTCGACTCGCGAGGCCCGCCGAGCCGGCAGGTAACAGGCCAGGCCAGCCACCGCCGCCAGCAAAAGCGCCGAGCCCGCCAGCGTGACAGGATCGTTCGGCGTCACCCCGAACAGCAGTCCTTGAAGGACGCGGGATAGAATGATCGCTCCTCCCAGGCCGAGAAGGACACCCCCTGCCGCGAGCGCCATCCCTTGAGAGATCACCATTCTCACCACGTCCATGGGACGGGCGCCCAGCGCCATGCGAATTCCGATCTCATTGGTTCGCAGCGCCACGCGGTAGGACACGACGCCGTAGAGGCCCACCCCAGCCAGCAAGATCGCCGTGCTCCCGAACAGCGTGAGCAGGAGCGTCAGGAAGCGCAGAGCCGCCAGCGACGCCGCCATCAGATCTTCCATCGTGTGTACTTCGGCCACTGCGAGGTTCGGATCGAGTGAGGTCATGACCTGTTGCACGGCCCGGCCGAGCCGACCTGGATCGGAGGGTGAACGCACCACGAGATAGGTGCCCCACCAAGGGACTTGAAGGTAAGGCTCGTAGTAGGAGGGATACGGATCCGCCTGGAGACCGCTGAACTTCACGTCTCCAACAACGCCGACGATCTCCATCCACGGAGCCGTCGGGCGCTCCGGGCCGCCGACCTTCATCCGCTTGCCGACGGGGTCCTGCTCCGGGAAATACTTGCGCGCCAACGTTTCGTTGATGATCACGACCAGCGGGGCGCCTTCGCGGTCGGATGCGCTGAAATTGCGTCCGCGCAGAATCGGCACGCCCAGAGCGCTGAAATAATCCGGACTCACGAAAAGGACCGACGCCAGCGGCGCGGCCTTCCCCGGTATCGCGGGCCTTCCTTCCACGCTGAAATTGTCGGTGATCTGAAGCGTGGCCGGCGGCAGGCTGTTTCCGATGCCCGCCGACTCCACACCGGGCAAAGCGCTCACGCGCTCCAGGAGCTGGGTGTAGAACGCGTTGACCTTCGAGTCGTCGTAGCGCGCACCGGGGAGGTCCACGGAAAGCGTCAGGATGTTCTCCGGAACGAAGCCGGGACTGACCCGTTGCAGCCTCAGAAAGCTCGTGATCATCAACGCGGCGCCTACCAGCAGCATCACCGAAAATGCGGTTTCACCAATCACCAGAAGGTTGCGCGTGCGCCGGCCCGCCCGGTTCTCACCCGCATGCGCCCGCTCGCCGAGGGCGCCGACAATGCCGCCTTGGGTCGAGTGGAGCGCCGACCCGAGCGCCGTGAATACACCGCTCAAGCAGGCCACGGCCAGCGTGAAGCCCAGGACGCGGCCGTCCAGGCGCACTTCGCCCAGGCGCGGCAGGTTCGCCGGGCTGAGGGCCAGCAGCGTGTCGGTGGTCCAGTGGGCGATCAACAAGCCGAATCCCGCACCGAGCAGGGCCAGCAGCAGGCCTTCCGTGAGCCATTGCCGGACGATGCGCCCGCGCCCGGCGCCGACCGCGAGGCGGATGGCAATCTCCCGCTCGCGCGCCGTCGCTCTTGCGAGCATCAAGTTCGCCACATTCGCCGCCGCGATCAGCAGAACGAAGGCCACGGCGCCCAGCAGCACCAGCAGCGGCTGCCGCACGTTGCTCACGAGAGCCTCCTTGAGAGGATCCGCCACGTAGGTCACGCCGGCATTGTCGAGCGGATGTTCTTTGGCGACGCTCCAACCGATCGCCTCGACCTCCGCCCTGGCCTGCTGCGGCGACGCTGTGTCCCTGAGCCGCCCCAGGCCCCTCAGGTAATAGGGACCACGCCTCTGGGGCGGAGCATTCGTCATGAGCGACCAGATCTCCACCGGCCCGGGAAGCGACCCTCCCTGCTCGGGGGGAAACTGAAATCCGGGCGGCATCACGCCCACGACGGTTCGCTGGACGTCATTCACCCGGAGCGTCTTCCCCAGGATGCCGGGATCCGAGCCGAAGCGCTGCCGCCAGAGGGCGTGGCTGAGCACCACGAGGCGGGCGCTTCCGGGGGCGTCTTCACCGGCGGCAAAGCCGCGCCCCAGGGACGGAGCGATGCCCAGGGTCGTGAAGAAATCGGCGGTCACGTGAGCGCCGCGCAGACGCTCGGGCGCCCCCGAGCCGGTCAGCGTGAACCAGTCGTCCGTGAATGCGGCGACGTGCTCGAACACCCGGTTGCGCGATTGCCAGTCGAGAAAGTCGGCGTCCGACAGAACTGATGACGTGCCGATCTTGTCGTGGGGATCCCCCATCCCGACCCACATCAGCCGCTCTGGCTGGGGATAGGGCAGCGGGCGGAACAGCACGCCGTTGACGACGCTGAAGATGGCGGTGTTGGCTCCGATCCCCAGGCCGAGGGTCAGGATCGCCACCGCCGTGAAGCCGGGGTTCTTGACGAGCATCCGAAGGGCATAACGCAAATCCTGAAAGAGCACGCTCATGAGATCTCCTACTCGCAGCGCAATGCGATCATCGGGTCAACCCTGGAGGCCCGCCGGGCCGGGAGCAGGCCCGCAAGCAAGGCCGCCGATGCCAGCATGATGACTGCACCGGTCAGAGTGGCGGGATCGGTGGGCTCGACCCCGTACAGCAGAGAGGAAATCAAGGGGGTGATTCCCAACGATCCAAGCAGCCCCAGTCCCAGTCCGACCAGGGCCGGGGTCATCCCTTGCACTACCACCATTCGCGCGATGTCCCGGCGCCGCGCCCCGAGCGCCATCCGGAGGCCGATCTCATGGGTGCGCTGGCTCGCGGTGTACGCCACGACCCCATAGATCCCCACCCAGGCCAGCAGCAGCGCCACTCCCGCGAAGATGCCGATCAGCATCAGGGCAAAGCGCCGACTGTCGAGGGAGTCGGAAAGCCGCGCCTCCAGGCTCGTCACCGCGTAGAGCGGCTGATCCGGATCGACGCCTTTCACCGCTTCGCGAAGGGCCGGAACCAGGCCTTCGGGCGCCGAGGCGACGCGGGCCAGCAGCGTCATTTCACGCTGCGGCATCTGCGAGCACGCGAAGTGGACCTCCGGGCTCAGGGGCGAAGCCAAGCTGTCGCGCCTGACATCTCCGACGACGCCGACCACGGAAAACCAGGCTGCGTTCGGTTCCCCGCCCATCCGGAGCTTCTTGCCGATCGGATCCTCGCCCGGCCAGAACCGACGCACGAACGCCTGGTTCACGACGGCCACCTTCTCGCTCTCCCGGCCATCCTGCTCGGTGAAGACTCGGCCCCGCGTGAGAGGGATTCTCAATGTCTTGAAGTAATCGGGGGTCGCGATGTTGGAGTTGATCAGCGCATAATCGCCGGGGGAATGTACGGGGTGCCCTTCCACCTCCAGCCCCATCTGCCAGCCTCCTTCCCCGAAGGGGACGGGATAAGCCGCCGCGGCCGCCTCGACTCCGGGCAATGCCTGCATCCTCTCGACCGCTTCGTGGTAGAAGGAGGCCATCTGCTCATTCTCCGCATACTTTTTCTCAGGAAGCGACACTTGGGCTGTCAAGATGTCAGCGGGTTCGAACCCGGTGGGAACTCTCAGAAGCCGCACGAAGGAGTTGGCCATCAGCCCCGCTCCGATCAGGAGCATCAGCGACAGCGCCACCTCCCCTGCCACGAGCACGGCCCGCATTCGCCGCTTGGCCGGCCCCGCGGTGGCGCCCCGCCCACCTCCCCGCAGCGCGTCCTGCGCGTCTCCCGAGATCTGCAGCGCGGGTGCAAGCCCGAAGAGAAGGCCGGTGAGCAGGGACACGGCCAGGGTCGCTGCGAGGATCCGTGGCTCGATGGCGATGTCGGAGGCCCGCGGCAGGACGCCGGATCCAAAACCACGGATCAGATCCACGCTCCAGACCGCCAGGCCCAGCCCCAGAGTCCCTCCGAGCAGCGCCAGAACGAGACTCTCAGTGAGGAGCTGGCGAACCAGACGGCTCCGTCGCGCGCCGAGAGCGCCGCGGATCGCCATCTCCCGCTGCCGTGAGACCGAGCGGGAGAGGAGCAGGTTCGCCACATTGGAGCAGGCGATCAGCAGGACGAAGGCGACCGAGCCCAGCAGCGCGAGCAGCGTCGGGCGCACGCCGCCCACGACTCTCTCGATGAGCAGGTCCATTCCGACCCCCACCCCATGGTTCGAAGCGGGGTATTGCTTCTCGAGGCCCCCGGCGAGGGCGGTCATCTGAGCGCGGGCAGCCTCCAGCGTCACGCCGGGCTTGAGTCGCCCGATTCCCAACAGGCCGGGATGATTACCGCGGTTCATCATTCTCTCGTCGACGAACTGACCCAGGGGCAGCCAGACGTCGGGGTTCGAGCCCAGGCGAACGCCCGCCGGAAGAACTCCGATGATTGTGTAGGGTTGCCCGTCGAGAGTCAGGCTCCGGCCCACCGCCGACGGATCCGACCCGAATCTCCGCCGCCAGAAGTCCGATCCCAGCACCGCGACCCGCTCGGCTCCCCTGCGATCTTCGCTGGGAAGGAAGTTCCTCCCAAGCGCCGGCTTCACCCGCAGCACCTCGAAAACGCTGGTGCTGCCCAGGGCTGCCGAAAGCCGCTCCGGCTCCCCGGTCCCCGTCAGGTTCGCACTGTGGTACCGGTTGAACGCCCCGAGGGATTCGAAGACCCGGTTCTGCTCCTTCCAGTCGAGGTAATCGGGGTAGGAGACCATGATCCCGGGCATGTCCTTGGCTGTCTCCCACAACAAGACCAGGCGCTCTCCCTGCTCGTAGGGGAGGGGGTGCAGGAGCACCGTGTCGATGACGCTGAAGATGGCGGTACAGGCCCCGATTCCAAGCGCCAGGGTGAACACTGCCGCCGAAGCGAAGCCGGGCCGCTGGCGCAGCCACCGGATTCCGAAGCGCAGATCCTGAAGGAAGTCTCGCATCTCGACTCCTACTCGACTCGCAATGCAATCATCGGATCCACCCTGGAGGCCTGGCGGGCCGGAAGGAAACAGGCGAGCAGGGCCACTCCTGCCAGGAGCAGAGGAATTCCAGCGAAGGTGAGCGGGTCCACCGGGCTGATGCCGAACAGCAATCCGGCCACCAGGCGTGTGAGGAGCAGTGCCGCCAGCAACCCCAGCACGACGCCCGACAGGATCAGCTTCATCCCCTGGCCCACCACCAGCCGGAGCACGTCGCCGCGCCGGGCTCCCAGGGCCATCCGGACTCCGATCTCCCGCCTCCGCTGTAACACGGCGTACGAGATCAACCCATACAGGCCCAGCGACGCGAGAAACAGGGCCACCATGCCGAACAGGCCCACCAGCCACGTGGTGATCCGGGCGGCGGAGAGCATCACCGCCACGTGCTCCTCGAGCGTCTTGACCCCGTACACGGGCACGGAAGGATCGAGCGACTGGATCAAGTGCCGCACCGCCGGGATCAGGGCCACCGGATCCCCATCGGTGCGCAGCACCAGGGTGCGCTCCGAGGGGCCGAAGTGCCTCAATTGTTTGTAGAGGTATGGGACCGGCGCCTCGCGCAGGCTGCGGTAGATCCCGTTCCCGGCGAGTCCGATCACTTCCAGGCTGGAGGAGGTGCGCGGCCCGTTGAGGCTGAAGCGCTTGCCCACCGGGTCCTGTCCCGGCCACAGCAGCCGCGCCAGAGCCTGGTTGACGATCACGCCCTCGTGATCATCGGGAGCGAGAGCGTCCTCGCCTGTGAATTCGCGGCCGCGCAGCAGGGGAACGCCCAGCGTCTTGAAATAGCCCGGCCCCACCCAGTTCATGTCGATGTCCACGTCGCCCGGACCGGGCAGCCCCACATCCACGGCGTCAAGCGTCAGCCTGGTTCCCCCCGGCGAAGGGGTGAGCGTCGTGACCAGTGCCGCGCTGCGCACGCCGGGAAGCGCCTGCGCCCCCTCCACCAGCTGACGGAAAAATCCCCGCACCCGAGCCTCATCCGCCTTCTCCCGGGTCTGCTTCTCGGCGGGAGTCAGGGAGTGGCTCGAGCCGAAGCCCAGCTCCACCAGACGCTGGGCATCCGCTCTGCCACGACCTGGCTGCATTGACACCACCAGGGCGTTTTTTGGATTGAATCCCAGCTCCACCGCCTGCTCGCGGCGCAGGCTGCGCAGGAACAGTCCTCCTCCCACCAGAAGCACGAGGGCCATGGCGACCTGCACGACCACCAGGGAAGCTCCCCATCCCCGCCGCGCAGGATGCGACAGCCCCGCGCCGGAGTCGGTTTTCAGGGCCTCGGTCAAATGCAGCTTGGATGCCTGCAGCGCTGGAGCCAGGCCGAAGAGCAGCGCGGCGAGCAGCGACACCGCCGCGCTGAAGCCCAATACGCGGAGATCCAGGCGCATGCCCAGCTCCATGGGGAGGTAGCCTTGCGGGCGGAATTGCGACAGGAAATCGGTCGACCAGAGCGCCAGAAGCAATCCCGCCAGGCCGCCCAGGAAGGCCAGTAGCAGACTCTCGGTCAGAAGCTGCCGGATCAGGCGAACGCGGCCGGCGCCCAGCGCCTGCCGGATGGCGATCTCCCGCCTGCGTCCCGAGGCGCGGGCCAGCATCAACCCCCCGACGTTGGCACAGGCGATGAGCAGCAGAATTCCTACCACGCTCATGAGCAGCAGGCTGATGCGGGAAACGTCGGCCAGATTGCCTGCGTCGCCCTGCGCGCCGGGCAGCAGGACCATCTCCTCGTCGCCCACGCCGGGGCCCGGGTTCTCCTCACGGACCTGCCTGGCGACGGCGGAAATCTCCGCCAGCGCCTGCTTCCGACCCACCGACTTCGGGACCCGGCCGGTGATTGCCAGCCAGCGCATGTTCCGCGCGGAGAGGACGTCGGGATTGATCTCGAACGGCGCGGTCTGGGTCACCGGAATCCAGAGATCCGGAAAAAAGCCGCGGGTCAGTCCCTGGAAATCCCGGGGAGCGATTCCCACGACGGTGTAGGGCTTGCCCTCCAGCAGGATCGACCGGCCGAGCGCGCCGGGATCCCCGCCGAAGCGGGATTGCCAGAGGCGGTAACTGAGCATCACCGCCCCTTCGGCTCCCACCCGGTCGTCGCCTGGCGCGAGGCTGCGCCCCAGCGCCGCCTGGCGGCCCACGACCTGGAAGAAATTGCCCGAAACCCCTTGGGCGAAGACGCGCTCCGAGGAGCCATCCGCCGTGAACGTCAGCGGCTGGGCATCGAAGGCAACCAGTCCGGAGAAGCTCCGGCAGCGGTCGCGGTAATCGGCATAATCGGCATAGGCGAAATCGGCGCTGAGGCTGCCGTCCGGACCCCGAGCGTTCAGCAGCACCAGCTCTTCCGGGCGCTCCACGGGAAGCGGGCGCAGCAGCACGGCGTCCAGCAGGCTGAAGAATGCCGTGTTCGCCCCGATGCCGACGGCGAGGGTCGCCACCGCCACCGCGGTGAACCACGGGTTCTTGAGAATCATCCTGAATCCGAAGCGGAGATCCTGGAAGAGGTCGGGCATGACTCCTCCTATTCGATGCGCAGCGCGATCATCGGATCCACCCGGGCCGCCCGGCGTGCCGGCAGGTAACAGGCCAGCAGCGCAACGCAGCTGAGAACCAGGGCGACCGCCAGAAAGGTCACGGGATCCGTGGCTTTGACTTGATAGAGCGTGCTCGCGACCAGGCGCGACAGAGCCCAGGCGGCGCCCAGGCCCAGCGCGAGTCCGCCCAGGGCCAGGGTGAAGCCGCGCTTGAGCACCAGTCGCAGGACGTCGCGCGGACGGGCGCCCAGCGCCATGCGCAAGCCGATTTCCCCGCTGCGCAGGCTGACGGTGTAGGCCATCACTCCGTAGAGTCCCAGGGCGGCCAGCAACAGGCCCACCGACGCCAGCGCTCCCATGACCACCGCGCTGAAGCGCTCGGCGATCAGGACGTCCGACAAGTATTCCGGGAGGGTCATGACGCCGGCGACGGGCTGGATAGGATCGGTGGCGCGCACCGCCTCCCGCACCGCCTTGGCGACCCGCGACGGATCTCCGGATGTGCGCACCAGCAGATTGAGCGGAATGCTCACGGGCAGGGCGAAGGTCTGCTGGCTGAAGGGGAGGTACCAGACCGGCCGCTCGATGCGCAGCCAGAAACGGTCCTCCTTGACGTCCGCCACCACCCCCACGACCGTCATCCAGGGACCCGGCTCGCCGGAGCGTACCCGGCGGACCCGCTTGCCGATGGGATCCTCGCCCGGCCATGACTGACGGACGAATTCTTCGCTGACCACCGCCACCGGCAGGCTGTCGGCGCGATCGCTCGCATCGAGCATCCGTCCGCGGACCAGGGAGACTCCCAGCGTCTGCATGTAATCGGGGCTGACCAGCCGGTGCGCCGTGATCGGCACATTCGATGGGTCCGCGGGCGGGTGCCCTTCGACCTCGAAGACCGAGTCGAGCGTCACCCCCCGCTGCATCGGGATGTTGGTGGTCATCCCCGCGTGCAGGACACCGGGCAGGGCCTGGACGCGCTGCACCACCTGCTGCATGAACTCGTCCTGCCGCGCGGTGTCGGGGTATTTCAGCGGTGAAAGGGGCAGCTCCATGGTCAGGAGGCCTGCGGGGCGAAACCCCAGATCCATCTCCTGTAGATGTCGGAAGGATTGCATCATCAACCCGCCGCCGAACAGCAGGGTTGCCGCAATGGCCACCTCGCCGACGACAATCGCCCCCAGCGACAGCCTGCCGCCCGAGGCGGCGCCGGCGCGCTGCTCGCGCCGCTTCAGCAGCGCCATCAAGCCGCCGGGGCGCGCGGCCTTCAGCGCCGGGGCGAGGCCGCAGATCGCACCGGTCAGCAAGGTCGCGAGGAGCGCGAAGCCCAGCACCCGGGCGTCGATGCGGAAATCGGCGAGACGGGATCCCAGATCGGCCGCCTGGATGGGATTGAGCCGAATCATCAGCGGCTGCATCCAGTAGGCCAGCAGCACGCCGCCGGCGCCACCCAGGAAGGCCAGGAGCAGGCTCTCGGTGAGCAGCTGCCGGATCAGCCTGAGGCGCCCCGCCCCCAGCGACATCCGGACGGCGATCTCCCCCTCGCGCGCCGCGCCGCGCGCCAGCAGCAGGCTGGCCACGTTGGCGCAGCAGAGGAGAAGCAGGAATCCCACCGCCGCCGACAGCGCCATCAGCGAGCGCTGCGTGCGCCCTTCCAGATCGGCCAGAAGCTGACGGCGCAACGGCACGATTCCGTACGACCAGCCGCGGCGGACCTGTGGGTACTCCCGCTCCAGCCGGCCGGCGAGCGCCTTCAGCTCCGCGCCCGCCTCTTCCAGAGTCACGCCGCTCTTGAGGCGACCCACGAATTCATTGGCGGTCGCGGCCCGATGGGTCAGCGGCAGCGAGGCGATGTCGACCTGCATGGGCACCCAGATCTCCGCCGAGTAGGGGACGTCGAACCCCGGCGGCAGGACTCCCACCACCATGGTGGGCCGCCCTTCCAGCTGCAGCGTCCGCCCGACGGCACCGGGCTCCGATCCCAGGCGCCGCCAGAGCTCGTACCCCATCAGCGCCACCGACTCACCGCCGGGCCGATCTTCCCCGGGCGTGAACACCCGTCCCAGAATCGGCTTCACGCCAAGGGTCGTCAGGAAATCGGCGGTCACCGCCGAGCCGCGCAGGCGCTCCGGCTCGTCCCCCGAAAGGAGGGTGAATTGCCGCGGCGTGCCGACGCCGCAGCTGGAGAGGGATCGTCCCTCCTTCTTGTAGAGTTCGAATTCCAAAAGCGAAGTTCCGAACGGGTCGTATCCCTCGCGCAGCGCCATGCCGAACACCAGGTGATTGATGTCTTCGACCGGCAGCGGCCGGAGGAGCAGCGCATTGACCGCGCTGAACAAGGCGGTGTTCGCGCCGATTCCCAAGCTGAGGGTGAGCCCGGCCACCAGGGTGAAGCCGGGATTTCTGAGAAGCATCCGGAAAGCGAAGCGCAGATCCTGCATCAAGGCGTCCATTTCATTCGTAGCGCAGCGCGATCATCGGATCGGTTCGCGTGGCGCGGCGGGCCGGAACGAGACAGGCGAACAGCGCCACCCCCGACAGCAGGATCGCGATGAGCGCGAAGGTGAGCGGATCGCTGCTGCTCACCTGGAACAGCAGCCCCTTCATCAGCCAGGTCAAGCTCAGGGCGCCGATCAACCCGAGACCCACGCCGAGGCAGGCCAGCCGCATCCCCTGTCCCACCACCAGGGCGAGCACATCGCGCGGCCGCGCCCCCAGGGCGAGCCTGACGCCGATTTCATGGGTGCGCTGCGCCGCCGCGTAGGAGATCACTCCGTAGATGCCGACACCGGAGAGCAGCAGCGCCACCAGGGCGAACAGCCCGATGAGCAGGGTCTGAAAACGCGGCCGGCTGGCGGCGGCGAAGAGCAGCTCTTCGCCCGTGCGGACATTGGCCAGGGGAAGTGTCGGATCCAGGGCGCGCAACTCGCGCCGCAGCGCCTCCACCAGCCCTTGGGGATTGGACGCGGAGCGCACCACGAGATGCATCTGATCTCCCGACCAGAGGTTCTGCTCGAACGGGACGTAGAAGGTGGGCGTGGGCTCGGCGCTCAACCCGTTGTACTTCACGTCGCCCGCCACTCCCACGATGGTGAACCAGGTCTCGTCGGGCCCGAAGCCGCCAGCCTGAAAACGCTTGCCGATCGCCTTGCCATCCGGGAAGTAGCGCCGCGCCAGGGTCTGGTTGATCAAGGCCACCGGTAGCGCGTTGGCGTCATCCGAGGGTTTGAAAGCGCGCCCCTGGAGCAGGGGAATCCTCAGGACTCGAAAGTAGTCCGGCCCGATCACCAGCTCCTCGGCCATCGGCCGGTTCACTCCCGCCGGCGTCGGCTGCCCTTCGACCTCGAAGATTTCCAGGATGCCCACCCTCTCGGGCGGGACGGAACTGCTCACGCTGGTCGCGACGACTCCCGGCAGCCGGCCGGCGACTGCGACCAGCTCGCGGAAAAATGCCGACTTCTGGTGCGGCTCGGGATAGCGGGTCTCGGGCAGGGAGAGCTGCACGGTCAGCAGCCCCTCCGGCTTGAATCCCGGATCGAGCTTCTGCAGCTGGATGAAGCTCTTGACCATCAAGCCCGCGGCGACCAGGAGCATCATCGCCAGCGTCACCTGGACCACCACCAGCAGGCCGCGCAGCCGCTGCTGGACCCGCGTCCCGGTCACACTCCTGCCGCTCTCCTTGAGGGTTTCGCCCAGCCGGCTGCGTGAAATCTGCAGTGCGGGAGCGAGGCCGAAAAGCACGCCGCTGAGCAGCGACGTGAGAGTCGTGAACAGGAGCACGCCCCGGTCGAGCCTCACTTCGCTCAGACGGGGGAGGTTTCCCGGCTCCAGGACCGGCAGCAGGTCGATGCCCCACAAGGCCAGCACCAGCCCCAGTCCGCCTCCCAGCACCGCAAGCACCAGGCTTTCCGTCAGCAGCTGTCGCACCAGCCGCCAACGCCCGGCACCCAGCGCGGCGCGCACGGCGATCTCCCGCTCGCGCGTGGCGGCGCGCGACAACAAGAGATTCGCCACGTTGGCCGTGGCAATCAGCAGCACGAAGCCCACCGCCACCAGCAGCACCAGCAGCGCCGGTCTGACGCTTCCGGTGATCAACTCCTTCAGCGGCTCCGCAGTGAAGGCCCAGCCGGTCTTCTGCGGATCGGGATAGACGGCGTCGACCCGGTCATGCATGGCCGCCAGCTCGGCGCGCAGCTGCCCCTCGCCGACTCCCGGCTTGACACGCCCCACCAGCCAGAGCGAAAACGGCGGGCGCTTGGTCGGAGGATTCAGCTGCAGAATCGGCCAGACGTCGATGGGGTGCAGGAAGTTGAAATCCGGCGGCATCACCCCGACCACCGTGTAGGTCTGGTCATTCAGAGTAATGGGGCGGCCGAGGGCTCCCGGGGCGCCGGAGAAATGCTGCTGCCAAAGCGCGTGACTGATGACCGCCACGGGCGGCGTCCCGGGGCGATCCTCCTGCCTGGCGAACCCGCGTCCCATCACCGGCGGCACGCCGAGAGTCGAGAAGAAGTCAGCCGTCACCCACATCGCGGCCACGCGCTCCGGCTCCTTTCCGCCAGTCAGGTTGAGCCGCTCGGTCCGCAGGGCAGCGAGAGTCTCGAAGCTCTGCATCTGCTCGTGCAGGATCAGGAAATCGGCCTCGGCCAGCGTGAAGCGGGGCCCGGCCTCACGCCGGTCGATGGTCACCATCGAAAGGCGGTCCGGATCGGCGTAAGGCAGAGGACTGAAAAGAATCCCGTTGACCACGCTGAAGATCGCCGTGTTCGCCCCGATCCCCAGCGCCAGGGTGAGCGCGGCGACCAGGGTGAAGCCCGGGTTTTTGATCAGCATCCTGAAGGCGAAGCGCAGGTCCTGGCGAAGATTGTCCATGGAGTCCTCGATGCGCGACCACGCGCGGCGGCCCGCCGCCGGCCTGGCGTGCCTTAGCTCAATTCATTTCACTCATAGCGCAAGGCGATCATCGGATCGGTCCGGGTGGCCCGACGGGCCGGAACGTAGCCGGCGATCACCGACACTCCCGCCAGCAGCAGCGAGATGGAAGCGAAGGTGAAGGGATCGTTGGGGCTGGTGTTGAACAACAGCGCCGCCAGGAAGCGCGAGGCCAGCAAGGAGGTGAGCAAGCCGATCAGCAGGCCCGCGCCGCACAGCACCATCCCCTGCCGGAACACCAGGTTGAGGATGTCCGCGGGCTGGGCGCCCAGAGCCATGCGCAGCCCGAACTCCCCGGTGCGCTGGTTGACGGAGTAGGACATGACGCCGTAGATCCCCACGGCCGCCAGCACCAGCGCCAACACTCCGAAGATCACCAGCAGCGCCGCCCCCATCTTCGGAGCCCACAGGATCGCAGCGATGAGCTCCTCCGCCGTCTGCACGTTGGTCAACGGCATGGTGGGCTCCAGAGCCTGCACCTCCCGGCGCACTGCGGGAAGCAGCTTCGCCGCATCCCCGGAAGTCCGCACGTTGATCGTCATGGCGGGCTGGTACATCTGCAGCAGCGGGATGTAGGCCACCGGCTGCGGCTCCTCTCCCAGCGTGAACACCTTGGTGTTCTCCGCCACTCCGACCACCTCGCGGAAGCTCTCGTCGCCGAAAAACTTGAAACGCTTTCCCACCGGGTCCTCGCCCTTCCAGAAGGTCTGCGCCATCGCTTCATTGATCACTACGACCATCGGCGTGCCTTCTCGATCCGCCTCGGTGAAATCGCGGCCGCGGCGCAAAGGAATCCCCAGCGTGCTGAAATAGCCAAGCCCCACTGTGTTGGCGTTGACGAACTGGCCCACGGCTCCCGAGCCGGGCTCCTGCCCCTCGGGGAACACGGTGCGCCCGAAGCCGCCACCCATCGGCAGGTTGTCCGACAGCGCCGCCGAGCGCACGCCCGGAATCGATTTCACGGTCTCCAGGAGGCGCCGGTGGAAATCCCGCCCCCGCGGCGTGTCGAAGCGCTGCGCCCCCAGGTCGAACGACACGGTGAGCAGGTTGCCGACTTCGAATCCCGGGTTGATTTGCTGGGCATTGCGCAGGCTGCGCAGGAACAGCCCGGCCCCGATGAGCGAGACCAGCGACAGGGCCACCTGTCCCACCACCAGGGCGCCCTTGAGGCGCAGGCGCCCGCGGTGATGCCCCGCCTGCCCGCTGCGGTCCTTGAGCTCGATGACCAGATCCGGGCGCGAGGCCTGGATGGCGGGCAGCAGCCCGAACAGCAATCCGGTGAGCAGCGAAGCGCCCAGGGTGAACAGGAGGACGCGCAGGTCCAGGCTCAGATCGATGGTGCCCACCAGGAACTGCGGCGGCCGGAAGGCCAGGAGCAGGTCGCGTGCCCAGTAGGCGAGCAGGACGCCGAAGGCGCCGCCGAGCAGCGCCAGCACGGCGCTCTCGGTGAGCAGCTGCCGCACCAGACGAACCCGACCAGCGCCCAGCGACACGCGCACGGCGATCTCCTTGCGCCGTCCCGCCGCCCGGGCCAGCAGCAGATTGGCCACATTGGCGCAGGCGATGAGCAGGACGATGCCCACCACCGTCATGAGGAGCCCGCCGGCGAGCACCAGAGCGCCGCGCAGGTTGGGATTAATGGTGGTCCGGGCCAGCGGGATGAGGTTGACGCTGCGGCCCCGGTTGGGCTCCGGGTAATCGTGCTCCAGCCGCGACGCGATGGCTTTCATCGCCGAGTTGGCCTGGGCCAGCGTCACTCCGGGCTTGAGCCGTCCGAACGGGTTGTAGAGCAGCGCCCGGCGATTGTCGAAATTTTCCGCCAGGAACCCGGCCAGGAGCTGATCGTGCATCATGGTGGGCACGTACAGGTCGGGGCCGCCCAGCGCGTTCAGGCCATTGAAGCCGCGAGGGGTCACGCCGACCACGGTGAAAATCCCGTTGTTGAGGGTGATGGTCTTGCCGACGATGCTCGGATCGGAGGCGAAGCGCCTTTTCCACAGCCCGTCGTCCAGCACGACCACGGGATGGGTGCCGTGGGTCTTGTCCTCCACGGGCAGGAAGCCCCGCCCGAGCTGCATCGGAACGCCCAGCAGGGAGAAGTAATTCCCGGTCACCATGAAGCCGAACAGCTGCTCCGGCTCGCCGCTTCCCGACAGGCTCACCCCCACTCCGCCGGCGGCGGCCATGCCTTCGAAGACATCGTTCTGATCGCGGAAATCCTCGAAGTTCGGATGCGACACGGGCATGAAGGCGAATTGATCGCCCTGGTTCTTGACGTCAGTGGTGAACACCGCCGTCAGGCGCTCGATGTCCCGAACCGGCACCGGCCGCAGCAGCACCGCGTTCACCAGGGTAAAGATGGTGGTGTTGGCGCCGATTCCGAGGCCCAGGGAGAGCACGGCCACGAAGGCGAATCCCGGACTCTTGCGCAGCACTCTGAAGCCGTAGCGGATGTCCTGAAGCAAAGTCTCCATGCGATCTCCTAAGTCACGCTTCCAGCGCCCTCCCGGGCTGCATCCGAATTCAGATTCCCCGTCTCGACCTACGCAGCGCCGTCATCGGATCCACTTTCGCTGCACGCCGCGTACTTCGATGGCTATTCATAATGAAGCGCCGTGATCGGATCGACCCGGGCGGCCCGGCGCGCCGGCAGATAGCAGGCCAGAAGCGCCACCCCCGCCAGCAGTGCCGAGACGCCGGCGAAGGTCAGGGGATCGGTGGCCCCGACTCCGAAAAGCAGGCCCGACAGGAAGCGGGTGAGCAGCAGCGCCCCGGCCAGCCCGATGCCCAACCCCGTCACGGTCAGGATCATCCCCTGGGCCACCACCAGCTTCAGGACATCGCCGGGCCGCGCGCCGAGCGCCACGCGGATGCCGATCTCGCGGGTGCGCCGGGAAACCGAGTAGGCCAGCACTCCGTACAGGCCGCTGGCCGCCAGAGCCAGCGCCACCGCGGCGAAGGAACCGAGCAGGGTGGCGATCACCCGCCGGTTCGCCATCGAAGACGACAGGTACTCCTCCATCGTGTGCACCGAATAAAGCGGCAAGGAGGGATCCAGGGAACGGACCTGCTCGCGCAGGGCCGCGGCCAGAGAGGACGGATCCTTGAGGGTCCGCACCACCATGGTCACCGCGGGCTCCGGGCCCTGCGGATAGGGAACGTAATATTCCGGCTCGGGCTGCGAATCGAGGGCATTGAATCGGACATCACCCACGACACCCACGATCTCCCGGCGCCCTGTAGACCCTTCGTCGGTTTCGATGACCTTGCCGACGGGATCCACGCCGGGGAAGAAGCGGCGCGCGAAGGAATCGTTCACCAGCGCAACCGGCGGCGCCGTGGCGCCATCCCGCGCGCTGAAGGCGCGCCCTTTCAAAAGCGGAATTCCCATGACGGTCAGGTAGTCGGGGCTGATGGAGCGGTAATTGATATCCGGATCGTTGCCGTCCGCCGACGGGTGATCCGGAATCCGGAAGCTGTTGGAGCGGTTGCTCCCGCTCAGCGGCAGCGTGAAGACGACCGCCGCCGAGCGAATCCCCCCAACTGCGCGCACCTGCTCGAGGAGGCGATCGAAGAAGGCCGCCCGCTGCGTTCCCTCGGGGTAGCGGGCATCGGGCAGCGAGAGGCTCATGGTCAGGACGTTTTCAGGCTCGAATCCGGGATGCACGCCACGCAGGCGCTCGAAGCTGCGCAGCATCAGCCCCGCCCCGGCCAGCAGGACGAGCGACAAGGCCACTTCCGACACCACCAGCAGCGCCCGGACGCGATTGCGCTTCCAGCCCTCCGCCTCGCCGCCTCTCCCCTCCCGCAGATCCGGGTCCAGTGAAGAGCGCGCCGCGCGCAGCGCCGGAGCCAGCCCGGAGAGGATGCCGGTCAACACGGAGACTCCCAGCGTAAAGCCGACGACCCGAAAGTCCAGGCCGATCTCTCCTGCCCGCGGGATCGCCCCCGGAGCTAGACGCACCACGAGATCCACCCCCCAGGTGGCCACCAGCAATCCGACGGCTCCTCCGGTCAGCGAGAGCAGGAGGCTCTCGACCAGCAGCTGCCGGGCGATGCGTCCCCATCCCGCCCCCAGCGCGGCGCGGATGGCGATCTCCCTCCGCCTCGAGGAGGCGCGGGCCAGGAGCAGGTTGGCGATGTTGGCGCAGGCGATGAGCAGCACGAAGCCCACGGCGCCCAGCAGCACCAGCAGCGCGGGCCGCACGTCTCCCACCAGCTCTTCCTGAAGCGGCAGCACCCGCGCCCGCATCAGGTGGTTCGAGCCGGGATAGGCCACCTCCAGCCGCCGGGCGATGGTGTCCAGATCCGCTTCCGCCTGCAGCGGACCGATCCCCTGCTTCAGCAGGCCGACGGCGCTCAAGTAATGATTGCTCCGCAGCTCGAGCCGCTCGCGCGTTACGGGTTCGGTGACCAGAGGCACCCAGAAGCTGCGCGGCGAGCCCAGGATGGGGAAATTGAAAGTCTCGGGCATGACCCCGATGACGGTGCAACGCTCGCCATCCAGCTGGATGGTTTTCCCGAGAATCTCAGGGCTCGAGTGGAAGCGCCGCTCCCAGAAGCCGTGCCCGAGGACGACCACCCGCGCAGCTCCGGGGCGATCTTCCTCCGCAGTGAAGACCCTGCCGAGCTGGGGCCGGGCGCTCAGGATCGGGAAGAGATCGGCCGAGACCGCGGTACCCATGACAAACTCTGCGCTTCCCCCCTCCTCCACCGTGGCTCCCACGTAGGCGTAGGCCGCCATCTTTTCGAAGCTCTTCGTCTGCTCCCGCCAATCGGCGAAATCGGGATTGGAAAAAGGCTCCCGATACCAGCCTTTCTCCGGCACGAATTCCCACACCGCCGCCAGCCGGTCGGCGTTGGCAAACGGCAGCGGGCGAAGCAGGACGCCGTTGACCACGCTGAACAGCGTCGAATTCGCGCCGATCCCGAGCGCCAGGGTCAGCACCGCGACCGCGCTGAAGACCGGGTTCTTGAGCAGCATGCGCCAACCGTAGCGAACATCCTGGAAGAGGTTTCCCATACGGTCTCCTACTCGAATCTCAGCGCCGTGAGAGGATCCACTCTCGCCGCCCGGCGGGCCGGCAGGTAGCAGGCGCAAAGCGCCACTCCCGCCAGCAGCAGGGGAATACCGGCGAAGGTCCAGGGATCGGTGGCGCTCACCTGGAACAGCAAGCCCGAAAGCAGCCGGGTGAGAGGCCAGGCGGCGATCAGGCCCAGCGCCACGCCCATTCCCACCGGCTTCAGTCCTTGCCCCACCACCAGACGAAGCACGTCGCCATGCCCCGCTCCGAGCGCCATGCGGATGCCGATCTCGTGCGTCCTCTGGGTGACGGAATAGGCGATGACGCCGTAGATCCCGATGGTGGCGAGGAACAGCGCCAGCGCCGCGAAGCCGCTCAGCAGCGCCATGGAAAAGCGCCGTGGGCCTACCGATTCAGTGACGACATCTTCCATCGTCCTGACTCTCGCCAGAGGCTGGTTCCGATCCACCTGATAAACCTCCCCCCGGACCGCCTTCACCAGACCCAGAGGATCCCCGGCGCTGCGCACCACGAGGGTCATCCCCGAGTCGGAGGCCTGGAGGAAGGGGACGTAGATGGCGGGGTTGGAGGGGAGATCCAGTCCGTCGTGCTTGATGTCGGAAACCACTCCGACGATCTCCTGCCACCCCTTGCTCTTCCAGTTCATGTCGATGCGCTTGCCGATGGGATCCTCGTTGGGGAAAAAACGCCGGGCCAGCGATTCGTTGATGATGGCCACGCGCGGCGAGCCCTCACGATCTTGCGCGGTGAACGCTCTGCCTTTGAGGATGGGAATGTGCAGGGCCCGGAAGTAGTCGGGGCTGACCAGGCGATCGTCGGCAAAGGGAGCTTCGTCCTCGGACCAGTTCCGCCCCTCGATTTTGAGCGCGCTATTGGTGTTGTTGCCGCCCAGAGGCAGGTGGCTTACCACCCCGACTGCTTCAACGCCTGGCAGGCTTTCCACCCGACTCAGAAGCTCCGAGAAGAAAGCGATCTGCTTCGGCGGCTCCCAGTAGGCTGGGGAAAGGAAGAGATCCACCGCCAGCACGCGGCTTGCGTCGAAGCCTCTCTTGTCACCCAGGACGCGCTCGAAGCTGCGGATGAGCAATCCCGCGCCGATGAGGAGCACGAGAGAGAGGGCTACTTCCGACACGACCAGCAGGTTGCGCAGGCGCAGCCGAGCCGAGCCGCCACCGCTTTGCCGCCCCCCTTCTTTCAGGGACTCCTGGAATTCGGTCGAAGAGGACTGAAGTGCCGGCGCCAGGCCGAAAAGGATTCCCGTAAGCAGGGAGATCCCCGCGGTGAAGGCGAGGACGAAACCGTCGATCCGGATCTCCTCCAGGCGCGGTAGCTGGGGCCCCGCCGAGACGAGCAGATCCACACCCCACCAGGCCACCAGGAGACCCAGGCCTCCTCCCAGCACGGAGAGGATCAGAGTCTCGGTGAGCAGCTGGCGCACCAGGCGGATGCGGCTAGCTCCCACGGCGAGGCGGATGGCGATCTCCTTGCGCCGCGAGGCCGCCCGGGCCAGGAGCAGGTTGGTCGCATTGGCGCAGGCGATGAGGAGCACGAAACCCACGGCGCCCAGCAGCACCAGGAGAGCTGGACGGGTCTCGCCCACCATCGATTCCTGCAGCGGGACGATCTCGATTCCGTGGCGTGACAGCCCGTCGGTGGCCATTTGTCTTGCGGCGCTCTCCAGCTCCGCGCGGGCCTGGCTCAGATCCGTTCCGGGGCGCAGCCTTCCCACAACTCTGAGGAAGTGAAGCCCCCGAGGGGCGCGCTCGGTGTCCAGGCGCAGGGGAACGGCGACGTCGGGGCGCTCGCCCAGGGAATGGAGCGACGGCAGGATTCCCACGACGGTGTGAGGCTCCCCGCCCAGCACGATCTTCGTGCCCAGCACCGCCGGACGCTGCCCGAAGCGGCGCTTCCAGAGCGCCTCGCTGATCATCGCCACTCGCTCGGCGCCCGGCTTCTCCTCCTCGGAGGTGAAGTTGCGTCCCTTTGAGGGGACGAGCCCCAGCAGGGGGAACAATCCCGACGAGACGCGGACCGCCTGGAGCTGCTCCGGCTCGCCTTGCCCGGTCAGGCTGGGAGCCGTGTCGAAAAAGGTGCCCAGCTCCTGGAAGGTCTTGACGCGCTCCTTCCAGTCGAGGTACTCGGGGTAGGAGGCAGGTGCACGCAGATCGCCGGGCTGAGTGTCCCAGACCGTCATGAGCCGGTCGGCCTGCTTCACCGGCAGCGGTTGCAGCAACAGCGCGTTCACCACGCTGAAAATGGCTGTGTTGGCCCCGATCCCCAGCGCCAGGGTGAGCACGGAAATCACCGTGAAGCCGGGGTTCTTCCACAGGATGCGCAGGCCATATCGGATATCTCGCAGCAGGGTTCCCATGCTGTCTCCTACTCCATCCTCAGCGCAGTGAGTGGATCGACCTTGGCCGCCCGGCGGGCCGGAAGGTAACAGGCCGCCAGTGCCACCAGCACCAGAAGCACCGAGACTGCCGCGAAGGTCCCCGGATCGCGCGCCGTGACGCCGTAGAGCAGGCTCCCAAGAACGCGCGACAGGCCCAGCGCGGCGACGAGCCCGATGGATGCGCCGAGCAGCACCAGGGGAAGGCCCTGTCCGATCACCAGCCGCACCACATCGCTCCTTCGGGCTCCCAACGCCATGCGGATGCCGATCTCCTGGATGCGCTGTCCCACCGCGTGGGAAATCACCGCATAGACTCCCAGAGCGGAGAGCAGCAGCGCCACCGAGGCGAACAGAGCAATCAGGAGGAAGCGCAGGCGCGGCTGCGCCAGCGAGTCATTGACATAACTCTGCATCGTCTGGACCGCATAGAGAGGCTGATCGGGGTCGAGCGAACGAAGCTCCTGTCTCACGGCGGGAAGAATTCCGGCCGGGCTCGACCCCGTGCGCAAGGCGAGGAACATTCCCGGGATGGCCTGCTGCGCGTAGGGACGATAGACGTGGAGCATCGGCTTGCGATCCAGGGACACATCCTTGATCTCTCCCACGACGCCGACGACACTCAGCCAGGCGGCGCCCTCCGCCGAGTCGGAGAAGGTGATTCGCTTGCCCAGCGGATCCTCTCCGGGCCAAAGCCGCCGGGCCGCTGCGTCATCCACCACGACCACTCCGGGCGACGCTGCGTCGTCGTGATCGGTGAAGTCGCGCCCGCGGCGCAGGGGAATTCCCAGGGTGCGGAAATATCCGGGCGAAACCAGGCGCATGGAGGCAAGCGGCGATGCTTCGCCGCGCCCCGGCTCCTGCCCTTCCGGGAAGAACGAGGCGGTCCAGTTCCCTTCCGCCAGAGGCACCAGCGATCCCACGGCCACACTTCTGACTCCGGGGAGCGCCCTCATCCTGCCCAGGAGCTGGTCGAAGAAGGCCAGCCTCGTCTGCGGGTCGGGATACTTCGAGGAGGGGAGCGACACGTAGGCGGTGAGCACGCTCCTCGGATCGAATCCGGCATCCACTTGCATCAGGCTCTGAAAGCTCCGGAGCATCAAGCCGGCGCCGATTAGCAGCACGAGTGCCAGCGACACCTGCGATACGACCAGGAGCCGCTGGACCCGGAGATGCTTCAGCCCTCCCGTGGCGCTGCGTCCGCCCTCTTTCAGTGCTTCATTCGGGCTGGCGCGCGACAGGCGAAGTGCCGGGGCGAGGCCGGAGAGAATCGCCGCCAGCATCGAGATAGCGGCCGAAAAGAGCAGCACCCGGGAGTCGAGGCTCACCTCTTCAAGCCGGGGAAGATTGGCGGGCCGCATCCTCATCAAGAGGTCCACGCCCCAGGCGGCGAGGAGTACTCCCAGGATTCCTCCCACCGCGCAGAGCAGCAAGCTCTCGGTGAGGAGCTGACGGATCAGGCGCCATCGTCCGGCTCCCAGCGCCGTGCGAATGGCGATTTCCCTCTGGCGCGTGGCGGCGCGGGCGAGCTGCAGACCAGAGACATTGGCGCAGGCGACCAGCAGCACGAAGCCCACCGCACCCAGCAGGACGAGCAGCGCTTTGCCCGAATCGCCGACCACGTTCTCTTTCAGCGGGACCAGCACGCAGCCCCACCCGGCGCCCTCAAGGTACTCCCGCATGGAGGGCGGGGAGTCCTGGAGAATCTTTGTCGTGATCCGATCCATCTCCGCCTGCGCCGCCTCCTGCGTGACACCGGGCTTGAGGCGCGCGACGGCCGCCAGATACTCGTTTCCCCGCTGTGAGGGATCGACTTGATCGGCGCTCAGCGCAAGGGGCACCCACATCTCCGTCTGCGGGCTCGGGTAGGCAAAGCCCGCCGGCATCACTCCCACCAGGGTGTGGCTTTTTCCATTCAGCAGGACCGATCGGCCGACCCAGGCGCGATCCCCCCCGAAGCGGCGCTCGAACAGGCCGTGGCTCACCACGACCACCGGCTCGGCGCCCGGTCGATCCTCTTCGGGGCGGAATGCTCTTCCCAGTGCGGGCTGGACGCCGAGGACCTGGAACAGCCCCGCTGAAGCCCGGACTCCCCGGATGCGCTCCGGATCGCCGCTCCCCGTCAGGTTGAGGCTCGCGTCTGTAACGGCTCCAACCTGCTCGAAGACCCGGCTCGACTCGGAGCGATCGACGAAGTCCGGCCCGGAAATAGCCGACTGGCTCAGGCCCATCTTTGGATACTTGTTCCAGAGAGTGATGAGACGCTCGGACGACGGGTACGGCAGCGGACGGATCAGAACGGCGTTCACCACGCTGAAGATGGCTGTGTTGGCCCCGATCCCCAATGCGAGAGTCGCCACGACGACCGCCGCAAATCCCGGCGTCTTGAGAAACGCCCGCACGCCATGACGGGTGTCTTGAAGCAGATGATTCATGGTCACACCCTTCGCTTCCTTATTCGTAGCCCAGCGCCACGCCGCGCGCCGCAGCGCCCCTTCAGCGCTCTTGAGCCGCGGCGGCCTGCTTCTGCTCCGGCTGGATCCAGCCGTCCAGCAGCTGGATGGTCCGGTTCCCGAAAGCCGCGTTGGCCTCGGAGTGCGTCACCTGGATGATCGTGGTCCCCTTCTGATTGAGCTTTGAGAACAGCTCCATGATTTCTTTTCCCTGCCCGGAGTGGAGATTTCCGGTGGGCTCGTCGGCCAGGATGAGCAGCGGGTTGATGATGACCGCCCGCGCCACCGCCACCAGCTGCTGCTGCCCTCCCGAAAGCTGGCTGGGATAGAGATCCTTCTTCGCCACGATGCCGAAGCGGTCCAGCATCTCGGCCACCAGGCTGGCCCGGTCGGACCCCTTGATGTTCTTGTAGGAAAGGGGGAGCTCCAGGTTTTCGTAGACGGTGAGGTTGTCCAGCAGGTGGTAGCTCTGGAAGACGAAGCCGATGTTCTTCTTGTTCAGCTCGGCCCGATCCTTCCGTCCCAGGGAATGCACTTTGTGGCCCAGGAAGTCGTACTCCCCGGTCCAGGCGCTGTCCAGCATCCCGATGATTCCCAGAAGCGTGGACTTGCCGGATCCGGAGGGGCCCATGATGGTGAGAAAATCCCCCTCCTGAACTTCCAGATTGACGCGCCGCAGGACGAAGGTCTTTCCCGCGCCCGACTCGAAGAACTTCTCGATGTTGCTCAACCGGATCATCATGTTCGCTCCTATTCGACTCTCAGGGCCGCCATCGGTTCGACCTTGGCCGCCCGGTACGCCGGGAGGCCGCAGGCCAGAAGCGCCACACATCCCAGAAGGATCGAGGCGCCGGCGAAGGTGAAGGGATCGGTGGCGCTCACTTGATAAAGAAGACCGGAAAGGACCCGGGTCAGCGCCAGCGATCCCAGCAGGCCCGCACCCAAACCGATTCCAACCAGCCTCATGCCTTGTCCCACGACCATGGCGAGCACGTCCTTGCGCTCCGCTCCCAGCGCCATGCGCACGCCGATTTCCCGGGTCCTCTGGGTCACGGCGCTGGCCAGCACGCCGTAGATCCCCACCGCCGAAAGGAGCAGCGCCAGCGCCGCGAAGGCCCCCAGGAGAAGGGCGCGGAAGCGGGGTTGGGCGGCGGAGCGCGAGACCAGGCTGTCGAGGGTTCGCACGCTGGTCAGCGCCAGGTTCGGGTCCAGCTCATGGATGGCGGCGCGCAGCGCCGGCACGAGCGCCGCCGCATCGGTGGATCCCCGGACCACCAGCGTCTGGCTCGGCAGGGTGTCCTGCCGGATGGGGAAGTAGTATTCCGGGCGCGGTTCCTCCGCGAGCGAGAAATGGCGGATGTCCCCGACGATCCCCACGATCTCCCGCGACACGCCGTTGTACTTGAGGTGCTTTCCCAGCGGGTCCTCGCCGGGAAAGAAGGCGCGGGCCATCGCCTCGTTGATGACGGCCACCTTCACGGCGCGCTCGTCGTCGCGCGCGGTGAACAGCCGCCCGCGCACGAGCGGGACGCTCAGTGCTTCGAAGTAGCCTTCACTGACGCAGCGGTGCTCCGCCGTCGGCTCCAGTCCCGGCTCCACCTCCGGACGCTCGTCGATCAGGAAGCTGTCGCCGGAGTAGCCGCCGCTCAGCGGAAGGATGTTGACCAGCCCCGCTTGGCGCAGTCCCGGCAAGGGCGCGATCCTCTCCAGCAACCGATGGTAGAAGCCGGCGATTTGCTCCGGCTCCGGATAGCGGGCGGGGGGCAGAGACAGCTCCAGCGTGACGACGTTTGCAGTGCTGAACCCGGTGTCGACGCTCATCAGGCGCCACAGGCTCTGAAGCAGCAGTCCCGCGCCGGCCAGGAGCACGACCGACAGGGCCACCTGACCTGCCACCAGCAGGCGGCGAAACCTGGCCCTGCCTTCGCCCGTCCCGGTTTGCGCCCCGCCCTCCTTGAGCGAGATTCCCAGCTCCGATCTCGATCCGTGCAGTGCGGGGACCAAGCCGAACAACAGGCCCGTCAGGATGGAAATGACGAAGGTGAAGCCGAGGACGCGGCCATCCAGCCGGATCTCGGCCCAAGCAGGCAGGGAGCTTCCGGCGGTGCTAAGGACGAGATCCTTCATCCAGGAGGCCAGCAGGACGCCGAAGATCCCTCCCGCCACCGACAGCAGCAGCGATTCCGTCAGGAGCTGGCGGGAAATTCTCCACGGCCCCGCTCCCAGCGTCCGGCGAATCGCCATCTCGCGCGCGCGCGACGCGGCCTTCCCCAAGAGCAGCCCCGCCACGTTGGCGCAGGCGATCGCCAGGACCAGACCGACGGCGCCGCACAGCGCCAGCAGCCCGCGACGCACGTCGCCCACCAGATCGGCCCGCAGCGGCACGACCCGGGTGCGCCATCCGGTGCTGGTCGCGGGATAGCGCTTCTCGATGCCTGAGGCGATGCCATTCAATTCCGCCTGCGCCTGGCCGGCCGACACGCCGCTCTTCAGGCGCCCGACGCACCAGGCGAAATGGCCACCGCGCGCTCCCGCGTCCGATGGGAGGATCAACGGGCGCCAGATATCCGCCTCTCCCCTGGAGCCCGGCAGCGGCGAGCGGAAACCTGCCGGCAGGATTCCCACGACGCGCCGCGGAATTCCGGCGAGAGTGAGCATTTGGCCGATGGCCGCGGGATCGCCGCCGAACTCCGATTGCCAGAACTCGTGCCTCAGGACGATGACCCGCTCGGCGCCTTCCTTCTCCTCCTCGGGGAGCAGGAAGCGCCCGAATTCCGGTCTCACCCCCAGGACTTCCATCAAGCCGGCGGAGGCGTTGCTCACGCTCAGAGAGCGCGGCTCGCCCCGGCCCGTCAGGACCGCGTCGGAGTTGCTGAAGGCCGCCAGCTTTTCAAAGCTTCGGCTCCCGGCGCGAAAATCCGCCACGTCCAGAGGAGAGACGGGGGAGCTGGCCAGTCCCATGAGCACGTTGTTGCCGTGCACCCGCACCAGGCGCTCCGGATCGTGATACGGGAGCGGTCTCAGGAGCACGGCGTTCACCACGCTGAAAATCGCGGTGTTGGCCCCGATTCCCAGACCCAGCGTGAGGATGGCGATGCCGGTGATCCCCGGAGATTTCAGCAACATCCGGAAGCCGTAGCGCAGATCCTGAAACAGGGTTCCCATGAATGCTCCCTTTCGTTACTCGTAGCGCAGCGCCACCATCGGGTCGACTCGAGAGGCGCGGCGCGCCGGGAGATAGCAGGCCAGCAGGGCCACCGCACAGAGCAGGAGTCCCACCGAGATGTAGGTCACGGGGTCGCTGGCGCTCAAACCGGAGAGCAGGCTCGACAGCAGGCGGGTGACCGCCAGCGCCCCGGCGAGGCCGACGACCAGTCCCGTTGACAGGAGAATCACTCCCTGCCGCAGCACCAGCTTCAGGATGTCGCCGGAACGGGCGCCCAGCGCCATGCGGATTCCGATCTCGTTGGTCCGCTCGCCGACGCTGAATGCCAGCACGCCGTAGAGGCCGAGGGCGGCCATCAGCAGCGCGATGGCAGCCGGTCCTCCCATCACCTGCGCCAGGGAGCGCGGCCCGGCCGTGCGGCGCTCGATCACCTCATCCATGGTGCGAATGTCGAAAAGGGGAAGCTCCTTGTCGACCTTCCAGACCTGCCGGCGGATCGTCTCCGCCATGGCGAGCGGATCGGCCGACGTCCGCGCCACCAGCGTCAGCTCGAGCGCAGCCTGCTGGGCCTGGGGCCAGTAGACCTCAGGGCGCGGCGGATCTTCCAGGTTCTGGTGCCGCACGTCCGCGGCGATTCCGACGATCGTCACCCAGGGGGAGTCGGGCGGAGCCGAGGCCCGCCGGATCCGCCGGCCGATGGGATCCTCCCCCGCCCGCCAGTAGCGGCGGGCCATCGTCTGGTTGATGACGACGACCGGGGAGGCGCCGAGCGTGTCGCGATCGGTGAAGCCCCGGCCCTTGCGCAGGGGAATGCCGAGGGTCTCGAAATAGCCGCTCCCGACGGTCAGAGTGCCGGCCGTGTTCTCCTCGCCCTCTGCAGGCGCCGGTCGTCCCTCGAAAACCACGTCCGTCCACGAGTTCCATCCACCCAGCGGCAGCGTCGAGACCAGGCTGGCGGCCCGCACGCCCGGCGCCGAGCGCACCTGGTCCAGCGTCTGCTCGAAGAAGGTGGCGCGCGCCGCCTTTTCGGGGTAGCGCGTTTCGGGGAGCGCAATCCTGGCGGTGAACAGCCGCTGCGTCTTGAAGCCGGGGTCGACCGAGTAGATTTTCTGGACCGATCGGATCATCAGCCCGGCGGCGGCCAGGAGCACGACGGCCAGCGCCACCTCCGAGACCACCAGCGATTTCAGCAGGCGGTGCCGCGCAACTCCTGTCGAGCCGCGGCCGCTCTCCTGCAGCGAGCCCATCAAGTGGGAGCGGCGGCGCTGCAGTGCAGGGGCCAGCCCGAAAAGGATCCCCGTCGTGATGGATAAGGCGAGGGAGAAGAGCAGAGCGGTCCCGTTGACCCCGACCTCATCCATTCTGGGAATGGTGGCCGGGGCGATGGCTTTGAGGATTTCCACCCCCCACACCGCCACCAGAACTCCGATGATCCCGCCGCACACCGCCAGCAGCACGCTCTCGGTCAGCATCTGCCGGATGAGTCGCGCCCGGCCGGCACCCATGGCGCGCCTTATCGAGATCTCCCGCTCCCGCGAGGCGGCCCGTGCGAGCAACAAATTAGCCACGTTGGCGCAGCCGATCAGGAGGACGAAAAACACCGAGAGGAAGATCGACAGCAGGGCCGTGGGGAGATCCGAGCCGAAGACCTCTTCCCGGGCCGGATTGAGGAACACTCCCCAGCCGGTGTTGGTCTTGGGATACTGCTTTTCCAGTCTTCCGGCGATGGTATTCAGCTCCGACCGGGCCTGTTCCAGTGAGACCCCGCTTCGCAGCCGGCCCATGGCAAAGTATCCATGCCCGTCCCGTTCCAGATTCGCCGGATCGAGGACGAGAGGAGTCCAGATCTGCGCCGGATGGTAGAGGAACGAGAACTTCGGGGGCATGACGCCGATCACGGTTCGGGGCTTGCCATCCAGGACGATCTTTTGACCCAGAAAATCCTTGGCGCCCCCGAACCGCTGCTTCCACAGCTCGTGACTGATCACCGCCACCGGATTTGCGCCGGGCTGGTCCTCCCGGGGAAGAAAGCCGCGCCCGAGAATCGGCTGAACACCCAGGAGGTCGAGGAGGTTCGCCGAGCCGGACATCCCCGAGACCCGCTCCGGATCTCCCCCTCCCGTCAGCGCGAAATTCTCGCTAACGTAAAGCGCCATCGCCTCGAAAGACCGGGACTCGGATTGCCAGTCGTGAAAATTGGCGGCCGCCACGCTCGATTCGTCCCATCCCTTGGGTAGGTTGTTCTCCCAGATCTGGACGAGGCGCTCCGCATGCGGATACGGAAACGGCCGGAACATCAGGACATCGACCAGGCTGAACACGGCGGTGTTGATGCCGATTCCCAGTGCGAGCGTGCCAATGGCGATGGCGGTGACTCCGGGGGACTTCAGCATCATTCGAAAGCCGTAGCGCAGGTCCTGCAGGAGGATTCCCATGGCTGCTTCCTCTTATTATTCGTAGCGCAGGGCCACCATCGGGTCGACTCGGGAGGCGCGACGCGCCGGGAGATAGCAGGCCAGCAGGGCCACCGCCGCCAGGAGCAGCGGGGTCGACACGAAGGTCGCCCCATCCAGCGCGCTCACGCCGAACAGCAATTGAGAGAGCAGGCGCGTCAGGGCCACCGCCCCCGCCAGCCCGAGAACGACTCCGGCGGCCACCGGAACCATGCCTTGCCGCAGGACCAGCGCGAAGACGTCCCCTCGCCGCGCTCCGAGGGCCATGCGCACACCGATCTCGCGGGTGCGCTGCGCGACCGAGTAGGCCACCACGCCATAGATCCCCACCGCCGCCAGGACCAGCGCCACCACGGCGAAGAAACCAATCAGCAGGGTGTTGAAGCGCTGCTGCGACGCGGAGGACGAGACCAATTCCTCCAAGGTGCGCGCCTGGGAAACCGGCTGCTCCTTGTCCAGGGCGAAGATCCGCGCCCGCGCCACCGGTCCCAGGGATGCCGGATCCGCGCCGGAGCGCAGCAGAAACGTCATCTCCTGATTCGGATATTGCAGATAGGGCTCGTACACCTGCATGGTGACGCCTGAATCCAGCCCGTAGTGCCGCACGTCCGCCACGACCCCGACGATCTCGCGCACGGCCGGCGTGTCCATATCCAGGGCGATTCTCTTGCCGATGGGGTTCTCGCCGGGGAACACCCTGCGGGCCACCGCCTCATTGATGAGAATGACCCGGCCGTGCCCCGCGCTGTCCCGATCGGTGAAGAAGCGTCCCCGGCGCAGGGGGATTCCCATGGCTTTGAAGTAGTCGGGAGTGACCGAGTACCAGTTGGCGGAGGGTTTCTGTCCCGGTGCCGCCGGCGCGCGGCCCTGCACCTCGAACGGGGTGATCTGATCGTTGCCCCCGAACGGGACATCGCTGACCGCCGCCGCGACGCTCACCTCCGGGAGGCTTTGCATGCTCTCCAGGACCTGCTGGAAGAACGCGGACTGCTTTTCGGGCGTGGCGTATTTCCCCGACGGGAGCGCAACCCCCAGCGTGAGCACGTTGGAGGAATCGAAGCCGGGCTTGACGTCCATCAGGTTGAGGAAGCTGCGCACCACGAGGCCGGCCCCCACCAGGAGAATCAGGGAGAGCGCCACCTGCGCCACCACCAGGCCCGCGCTCAGGCGATGCCTGCCTCCGGATGCGGCGGTGCGGCCTCCTTCCTTGAGCGGGTCTTGCAGATTCGATCGTGATGCGAGCGCGGCCGGCACGATGCCGAACAGGAGCCCCGTCAGCAGCGAAAGTCCCAGCGTCAGCAGGAACACCGCCCCGTTCATCTCCACCTCCTGTAACCTCGGGAGGTACACCGGCTGCATCGCCTTGAGCAGATCGATGCCCCACTGCCCCAGGAGCAGGCCGAGGCCTCCTCCCATCAGGGCAAGCAGCAGGCTCTCGGTCAGGAGCTGGCGCACGATGCGCCCGCGCCCGGCGCCCAGGGCCGCCCGCAGCGCAATTTCTTTCTGGCGCGAGGCGCCCCGGGCGAGCAGGAGATTGGTGACGTTGCCGCAGGCGATGAGCAGGACGAAGCCGACGGCCGCGAACAGCGCCAGAAGCGCCGGCCGGACGTCGCCGACGACCGCTTCGTGGAGCGACTGGATCTTGACGCCCCAGCCGGCGTTGGTGCCGGGATACTGCTGCGCCAGCCGCGCCGCCATTCCACCCAGCGCCACTTGCGCCGCCTCGAGGGTGACTCCCGGCTTGAGCCGGCCCATGGCGCGCATATAGCGGGAGCCGCGGGCGCTCAGCTGCTCGGGCGAGAGCCTGGTGGGAACCATGAGATCGGCGCCCATCGGGAGCCGGAACCAGTCGGGCAGCACTCCGATCACCGTGTAGCTTTCGCCGCTCAGCTCGAGTGGCTTCCCCAGCAGGTCCCGGCTGCCGCCGAAACGGCGTTGCCAGAGGCTGTGGCTCAGGACGGCGACTCGATTCGCTCCCGCCGCATGCTCTTCGTCGCGAAACGCGCGGCCGATCTGCGGCTGGACTCCGGTCAGCCGGAAGATACCCTCGGTGACGAGCGTGGCCGAAAGGCGCTCGGGCTCCGCCTGACCCGTGAGGACGAACGACCGGCCCTGGAAGGCGACTAGGGCATCGAATACGTTGTCCAGCTTCAGCCAGTCGGCGAAGTCAGGAGGCGAAACCGGGGTCCGGTCCCAGCCCTTCGAGACGTTGCTCTCCCAGACCATCGCGACCCGCTCGGAGTGCGCGTAGGGGAGCGGCTTGAGGAGAATCCCGTGGATGACGCTGAAGATTGCGGTGTTGGCGCCGATGCCCAGGCCGAGCGTGAGGATGGCGACGCCGGTGACCCCCGGGCTCTTCAGGAGCATCCGGAAACCGTAACGCAGATCCTGAAGGAGGGGGCCCATGGTTGATTCCTCTATTTATTCGTAGTGCAGCGCCACCATCGGATCGACGCGGGCGGCGCGACGGGCGGGGAGGTAGCAGGCAAGCAGAGCGACCGCCGCCAGGAGCAACGAAGTCGACACGAAGGTCGCCGCATCCAGCGCGCTGACGCCGAACAGCAGCTGCGAGATGAGCCGTGTCAGGGCCATGGCCCCCGCCAGTCCCAGAGCCACGCCGGCGACGACCAGGAGCATTCCCTGCCTCAGGATCAGCGAGAAAACGTCGCGCTTCTGCGCTCCCAGCGCCATGCGCACGCCGATCTCATGGGTGCGCTGCGCGACCGAGTAGGCCACCACCCCGTAGATCCCCACCGCCGCCAGCACCAGCGCCACCACGGCGAAGAAGCCGATCAGCAGCGTGTTGAAGCGCCGCTGCGAAGCGGAGGCTGCCACCAGATCCTCCAGGGTGATCGCCTGGGAAACCGGCTGGTCCTTGTCCAGGGAGAAAATGACGCGCCGCGCGGCGGAGGCGAGGCTGGCGGGATCGGTATCGGTGCGCAGCAGAAAGACCATGGTGTTCATGGGCTGCTGCCGGTAGGGCTCGTACATCTGCATGGTGAACTTCGCTTCGAGCCCGTAGTGCTTCACGTCCTTCACGATGCCGACGATTTCCCGCACCACCTTCGAGTCGATGCCCATGCGGATCTGCTTGCCGATGGGGTCTTCACCGGGGAAGATCCGGCGCGCCAGCGACTCGTTGATGACCGCCACCCGCTGCGCCGCGCTGTCGTCGTGCTCGGTGAACAGCCGCCCCTTCACCAGGGGGATGCGCATGGTCTGGAAGTAGTCGGGGCTCACGGCGTACCAGTTGGCGGAGGGCTCCTGGCCCTGCGGTGTCGGGCGCCCTTCCACCACCAGCGAATAGATCAGATCGTTATCGCCCAGGGGAATGGTGCTGACGACCGCGGTCGATTTCACGCCGGGCAGCGCTTTGAGGTTCTCCACGGCCTGCTGGATGAAGGCCGTTCGCTTGTCGTCGTCGGGATATTTCCTGTCGGGAAGCGACACGTCCATGGTCAGGACGTTTTTGGGGTTGAAGCCCGGATCGACTTCCATCAGATGCAGGAACGAGCGGATCTGCAGACCGGCCCCCACCAGGAGGACCAGTGACAAGGCCACCTGGGCGATGACCAGCGCGCCGCGCAGGCGATGCCGGCCGCCCGAGCCGCTTCCCCGGCCCCCTTCCTTCAGCGTCTCGCTCAGGCGCGAGCGCGAGATGAGCAGCGCCGGCGCCGAGCCGAAGACGAGGCCCGTGGCCAGGGACACGCCGAAGGTGAAAAGAAGCACGGTGGAGTTGATGCCCAATTCCTGCATTCTCGGGAGATTCGCCGGCTGCAGAGTGCGCAGCAGCTCGACCCCCCATTCCCCCACCAGGAGTCCGACGGCTCCTCCGGCCAGCGCCAGAAGCACGCTTTCGGTGAGCAGCTGGCGGACGATGCGGATGCGTCCCGCGCCCAGCGCCGCGCGCAGCGCGATCTCCTTCTGGCGCGAGGCCCCGCGGGCTAACAGGAGATTGGTGACGTTGCCGCAGGCGATGAGCAGGACGAAGCCCACGGCGGCGAACAGGGCGAGCAGCGCCGGACGCACCTCGCCGACGGTTGCCTCGAACAGCGGAACCAGGTTCGCGTTCCACCCCGTGTTGGAATCGGGATACTGCTTGGCGAGGGCCGTGGCGATTCCGCCGATATCCGATTGCGCCTGCTGGAGCGTGACCCCCGGCTTGAGCCTTCCCATGGCGACCAGGTAGTGGGATCCGCGATGCGACAGCATGTCGGGCGTGAGGGTCAATGGAGCGAGGAGATCGGCACCCTGTGGAATGCGGAATCCTTTGGGCATGACACCGATGACGGTGTAGCTCTCGCCGCTGAAAGTGACTGATTTGCCCAGAACCTCGGGGCTCCCCTCGAAGCGTCGCTGCCACAGGGCGTGCCCCAGGACCACGACCCGGTTCTTGCCCGCCTCGAACTCCTCGGGGCGAAAGCCGCGGCCGAGCGCAGGCTCGACTCCGGTGAGTCGGAAGACCCCCTCGGTGGCCAGCATCCCGAAGAGCTGCTCCGGCTCACCCTGGCCGGTGAGGACGAACCCGGTTCCCAGGAAGGCGACCAGGGGATCGAACACGTGATTCTGTTTCTGCCAGTCGAGGTAATTGGCGGGCGAGACGGCGAAGCTGCTCCAACCCTTGGCGAGGTTGTTCTCCCAGGCCATCACGATCCGGTCGGAGTTGGCGTACGACAGGGGCTTCAGGAGGACCGCGTTGACGACGCTGAAGATCGCCGTGTTGGCGCCGATGCCAAGACCCAGGGTCAGGACGGCCACGGCGGTGAATCCAGGATTCTGGACGAGCAGACGGAATCCGTAGCGCAGGTCCTGCCAGAGGGTTTTCACGGAACGACCTCGGTGGTCTCCTCCACGACGCGTCCGTCGAACAGGTGCACGGTCCTGTCGGCGTGCCGCGCGAAGCGCTGGTCGTGGGTCACCATGCAGATGGTGGCGCCACCCCGGTGCAGGCCCCGCAGCAGCTCCATCACCGCATCGCCGTTCTTTGAATCGAGGTTTCCGGTCGGCTCATCAGCCAGCAGCATCATCGGGTCACCCACCAGCGCGCGGGCCACGGCGACGCGCTGCTGCTGGCCGCCGGAGAGCTGGCTGGGAAGGTGGCGCGCCCGATGCGCCATCCCCACTTTCTCGAGCGCCTCGTTCGCCTTCTTGGTGCGCTCGGCCGATTTCGTGCCGCGGTAGGTGAGCGGCAGCTCCACGTTCTCGAACACCGTCAGGTCGCCGATGAGGTTGAAGCTCTGGAAGATGAATCCGATCTCGCGATTGCGGATGCGCGCCCGCTCCGCCATGTCCAGCCCCTGTACCGGCTTCTCTTTGAGCATGTAAGTCCCGTCGGTGGGGGAGTCCAGCAGACCCAGGATCGACAAAAGGGTGGATTTCCCGCACCCGGAGGGTCCCGCGATGGAGAGGTACTCACCGGCGCGGATCTCCAGGTGAACTCCCGACAGGGCGTGGGTCTCCACCTCGTCGGTGTAGAAGACCTTCGTCAGTCCTTCCATGCGAATCAGTGACTGGTTGTTGGAATTCGTCGGCACGGGTTCATCCTCCGTTCGGATTTGTTTGTCCTAGTTCAGACGCACGCGATCGAAGGCGTCCCAGGCGGACATGTCCGACAGGATCACCTGATCTCCCTCGTTCAGCCCTTCCAGTATCTCCACGGTATTCACCGAGCTGCGGCCCACCTTCACCTGCACCCGTTTGGCGCCGGCCCCGCCCGCCTCCAGCCGGAACAGCCCCAGGGTGCTCTGCTCGCCGCCGAACGCGGGGCGGCCCACGAAAAGAACGCTCTCGAGGCGCTCCAGCTCGATCGTGCCGTCCACCGACAGGTCGGGGCGGGCACCCCTGGGCAAGGCCCCTTCGAGCGCCACGTCGACGGTGACCGTGCCGTTTTGCACCGCCGGATCGATGCGCGAGACTCTTCCGGGGACGATGCCGTTGCGCGTGTCGATGGAAGCCACCTGGCCGATCACGATGTCGCGGGCCTGCGTCTCCGCCACTCGAACCTCCGCCTTCAAACGGCCCGGCTCTGCCACCCGGGCGAGGTTCGTGCCCAGGGAGACCTGCTGTCCCACCTGCACCGGAATCTGCTGCAGCACTCCATGCACGCCGGCTCTGACTTTCAGGGCATCCACCTGGCTCTTTCGCAGGCGCGACGCGCCGCGGGCGCGATCCACCCGGCCTTGCTGCACGGCGTTCTGCGCCTCGGCGGCCTGGGAGGCCATTTCCACTCTCTGCTGCTCGATCTCCGAGCGCCCTTTAAGCTCTTCGGCGCGCAGCTTCGACACCCTCATGGTGATGTCGGCGACCAGCCCGTCCTTGGCCAGTATTTCGTCCGCCTCCGCCTGCATGCTGGCCTGCCGGTAATCTGCCAGGACTCCTGCCGCCGCGGCTTTCTGGGTGAGCAGCTGGCTCTGCAGCTGCACCTGCAAATTGGTCGATTCCGATTCCGCCGCCTTCAGCTCGGAAGCCGCGTCCTGCGCCAACACTTCCAGGCTCGGATTGCTCAGCTCGAGCAGGACGGTGTCGGGCTCCACGACCTTTCCCGGCAGGACGACGATCCGCTCCACCCGGCCCTCGGTCGTGGCCGGAATCCAGCGGATTTCCTCGGGCACCAGCGTTCCTGTGCCCCGCACTTGGCGCAGCATCGGGCCCCGCTTGACCGTGTCCACCCAGACCGTCCCCTTCTCCACCGAGGGTGCCGCCGGCTCCAGCCGCGACAGCCCGATAGTGACTAGAACGATGATCACCACTGCCCCGGTTCCAAATAAGATCCGGCGCTTTTTGCGAGCTGCGGCTACAGATGATGGGCGAGCAATGTCCAAGGCTTACTCCCGAACCCCCTCACGATACCTCGCGAGGCCTACCCTGGAAGGCAAGGAGCGTACCATCGTGCCCGCTTTTAATAAGCTGATGGACCTTCAGGACTTAAGGAAGGATGAATCGAGGGGGGAAAGATTCAAACCGTTCATTGCCGGGAATCTACAATCCCATTTCCGAACAGCAGGGGGGTAGCCATGGGCATTCCGCGTAGCGCTTCGGGACCACGGTTTCTCTAATTCACGCCCAGGAACACGCCGACCGACTGGGTGCGGGAATCGCGGCCCCTTTCATTCAGCGAGACCGTGGCGCGGTAGCGCAACTCGTTACCGAACTGATCCCGGACGCGAGACTCTCGGTATTTGAGGGATAAGGATGTCACTCCTTTCGCGCTGACGGCCACCAGCTCCCCCGGCTGCGAGACACCGTCGTGATTGGCGTCCTGCCAAAGGAGAAGCTTCATCCAGATGGGATCGTGATCGGACAGGATCCCGTCGCCGTTACCGCCGCTCTCCGTTAGGTCGTAGACCCGCAGCGCCTCGTAGCCATTGGGTGTCGGAGAGAACGGCTGCTTCGTGTGACTGTCGAACAGCTCGAGCCCTGAGGTAATCGCACCATCACCGTTCCTGTCCAGCGCCAGGAATGCATCCTCCGAGTCGATATCGGTCCATGCGACTGGTTCTGGCGCTCCATCGCCATCGATATCGAAATTCACCCCCCGGGAGGGTTCCGTGAGCCTCAAGGAGACCTCTCCCAGGTCAACGAGAATGGCCGAATCGCCCTTGGGTGGCAGGGGCAGCTCTATCCATTCGATATTGGTGCAGTAGCACACACACGTCGCCGAGCAGGTAGTCTGGATGCGCAACTGACAGGCCTGCACATCGAGGTCGTATTGCACGTCGCGCAAGCTCCAGTTGCTCACCACGTAGCATGGCTCAGGGTTCCAGGAGGCGCATCGATCGACCAGCTCCTGGCGGCATTCCACGCTGTTGGGAAGGAGACCGTATGCGACGGCGCTGACCGGCTTGACGTACGCGACAACCTCGGCCGAAGCTCTGGTGGGCAGAAGGCACAGTATCAGGAGAACCAGGGACGAGATTCTCAGAGTGATCGGCGCATCCGCAGGATCTGCAAGGAGGCACCTTTCGCTACGGGTCTGTTGGGGGGACATAACCCTTCACGAACCTATCTGGTTGACTGCGAACTTCGCGCGTCCGCAATGTGGTATTCAGAGCACGGCTGTCAGACGGAAGGAGCCGCAGGTACATGGCACATGGGGGGTGCGACTCCACAATTGTTAATAACGCGAAACCAGGCGGAAGGTTTGAAGGGTTGTGACGAGTCGCAGATTGCTGGTGCGAGCGGACGCAGGCCGGGGATGAAGCTGACTGTCGCAGCAAAATGGTCGATGGAACAAGCACGTGTGGAGCGGTGTGGAAACCGCACCAAGTCTTCAGCCTGCCCAACGAAAATAATTGTGCGTCGTATATTGCCTAGAACTCTGGAGGGCATCCGTGGTCGAATGCGCCCTTCCGTCCTGCCGTCGGGCCATGAGAGAGGCCATCAGAGTGCCGACCGAGAAAATACGGGCGATGATCGTCGATGACGAGCCGTTTTCGAGACAGCGCATCTCAGCCCTGCTCGCCGGGGAGCCGGATGTGGAAGTGATCGCTCAATGCGCAGACGGGCTGACGGCATTGACAACGCTGCAGGAGCAGAAACCGGACCTGGTGTTCCTCGGCATCCAGGTTCCTGAGCTCAACGGCTTTCAGGTGCTGGAGGCACTCGATCCCGACGAGATTCCCGCCATCATCTTCGTGACCGCCAACGACTCCTACGCCGTCCGCGCCTTCGAAGTGCGTGCCGTCGATTATCTACTCAAGCCCTTCGACGCAGACCGATTTCACCGGTCACTCCTTCAGGCTCGCCAGTCGATTCGTTCTCGAAGAGAGCGAATCTTTGCCGACCGACTCACGTCACTGATTAAGGAGCTGGGCGTCTCGAGCGCCCTGCCGCAGCGCCTTATCGTCAAGTCGTCCGGCTCGATCCGCTTCGTCAGGGTGGAGGAGATAGACTGGATCGAGTCGGCAGGAAACTACGTCAACCTTCACGTCGGTGGAAAATCCCACCTTCTCCGGGAAACGATGAGGGGCCTGGAAAGCCGGCTCGATCCGAGGAAGTTTGTCCGAATCCACCGAGTGGCGATTGTAAACGTCGAGCGCATCGTCGAGCTCCAGCCGCTGTCCTCGGGAGACTATCGCGTCATTTTGGAGGACGGGACGGAACTTGCCCTGGGCCGCGCGCACGTCGAGAAATTGTGGCACGCCTTGCACTGATCTTCAGAATCGTTCATTGCCGGGAATCTGAAGTGGGGTGGCTCGGGGTATCGGTGGAGTCAGAGGTGGTGCACAGGACTGGGAGACACCGCACCTTCCGATGAGATATCCCAGCCCTGTGGCGTACTCAATTGGCTGCCGGCCGGGCCCGGGGAAAACCCCCGGGCCCGACACCGGCAAAGCAATCAATCTTCACGCTCGCAGTCGAAATCCGGGAAGAACTGGAAATCTCCATTCAATTCCTTGAAAGCATCGAGAGTCCTCAACCGCAGCATGATGGTCGTGGTCTGCCCATCGATCACCTCGAACGGCGCTACCGACACGATTCTCGTCCAGCCGCCCCCCGGGGGTGTCAGGGTGATCTTGCCCCCGTTGAGGAACACGAACTCTACTTGCGTGATCACGACCACAATCTGGTCGTACATTCCCGGCGGCAGCGTGCCGATTGGCAGGCTGAACTCATGCCCGGAGATCACCGGAATCAAGTCCACGGTCGTCGGCAGAGCGATCGTCATATCCACCAGATCGCCATCGAGGTTTCTGGCCAGCAGGCTCGCAAAGGTCACGTTGACGTGCTCGAGCCTCGACAGAATGCTACCGGCATCATCATCGTCTCCGTCGTCACCGTCGAAATTGTCGGTGGAGGCTCCTGTCGTAGCGGTCGCTGCGCTCATCGTCACAGGGGCTGCTGAGAGCTTGACCCGGACATTTCCCTGCCTGGAATCGGACCCGGCGCTGTCATGCGAGCACGCGACGCCAAGCGCTATCACAAGGAGCACGAGAAGGGGTAAAAGGATCCTGCGGCTGGAGTTCATGAATGAACCCTCCGAATGGGTGGAGCGCTGGCGCCTCGCGCAGTCGACTTCCCCGATTCTGCGTCGCCAGGCTGATGCCGATGGATGGCTGGACCTCCGCCCCGGACCTCTGCGCCCAGGGTGCAATGCCCGTCCAATATGGGTTTTCGGGGACCAAGCTACGCCCGTGCGCGCGATTTTGTCAATACCTGGATCTACTGATTTTATGGGTCTGGCCCCCCTAGAGGGCTCCGCAGACGCTGCCTTCCCAGTTTCCATGCACCCTGTCAAACCTTGCGGGTGGGGGCCGTGGGTGGCGGGCGGCTTGCGCGCGACCTATCCCTGAGGTACGATTTGGGCACCATCCGGAAATAGATGACCCATGAACCCATTGGCCCTCGGAGCGGTCGATACCTCTGGGCTCAGACCCTCGCTGTTCCACGACCCAAGGACTTGGAGGAGAGACGATTATGAAGAGACTGATAATCCTAGGCATCCTTGTCACATTCGGTGCTGCGTCCCTGGCGATTGGGCAGACACCGCCAGCTGCAGGGAGCCAGAGTGTGCCCGCGGCCCCCAAGGCAGCCCCCCAAGCAGCCCCCTATACCCCACCGCAGAAGACCAGCGAGGAGTACTCCTACTGCACCTACAAAGAAACAGTGGGTGAATTCACCGTTATGGTCTACAGCTGGCTGGCGAGCTGGCGCGAGACGGAGGGTTACTTCCCGGTCGTCGTCGCTATGGGTCGCTCCGGAGCGCCGCGCGAAAAGGGTGAGACCAAGGAAGAGAAGAAAGTGGCCGAGGAATCGGTGATCATCGAGCTGAACAATTTCACGCTCACCGATTCCAAGGGGAATGTTTATTCCCCGTCGAGCTACGAAGACATCACCACAAAGTATAAGTTCCTGCTCGATGACAAGAACATGCTGGCCGAAGAGCCGATGGTCACCACCGGCGCCTTCCCCGACGCCGCGCCGGAGAATCTGGCCTTCTATCCGGTGGACGGCGGCGCACGCCTGGCATCCAACGCGGCCGAGCTGGACAACTACACCGCCTTCGAGACCTCCATCTATTTCCCGAAGCCCGCCGCCGGGTACGGCGGCATCATGACCCTCACCGTAAGGAATCCGCTTATCGACGCGCCCATCAACGTCAACTTCAAGATTCCGGCGGAAAAGGAAAAGAAGCACAAAAAAGATAAAGACAAGAAGTAAGGCGAGCCCACACGATCTACCGGGGGCCTTCGGGCCCCCGGCCTTTCAAAGCGCAACCCCCTTCCAGCACCGCCCCCTGTCCCACAGCGCTTCACTCTCATCCGCTACTGGAGCATGCTGTGCGCTTACCGCGCCAGCGTGAAAATCTACTTTCTCCACGAGCCGCGTGGCCGTACGATGCTCTCAAAGAGGCAAGGCGGGCGCCATGACGAATCTCAGGCTTTCCTCACCCACTCACTCGGCGGTTGCCCTTCCGATTTTCCTGCTCACCGCCTGTTTCGCCCACGCGACCGCCTGGGCCGAGGAGAAGCAGTCACACCGCCGGGAGCAGGCAATGGAAGCTCGCGTTGAAACGGACGAATCACTTGCGATCCTCGATTCCGGCGAACCTGCTGAGCGTCTACGGATTGCCGAGAACGCCTGCATGGAATTCAGAATCCTGGACTCCCTGTACGATGACGCTCCTGGCGCCTCGCAAGTCGTGGATCAATTGGTGATGTATCTGAGACACGAGGACGACGAATGGATTGCCGTGCGCCTTCTCGATAGCATCGATTGCTACAGACCTGACGTGTTGCGACCGCTCTTCCTGGAAGCACTGACGAGCTCTTCTCCAAACTTTCGATGGCAAGCGTTTCGGTGGTTTGAGCGTGTGGAGGAGCCGGAGGCAATCCCTGGCCTGCAGCGTGCCTGGGCTGAGGAAACCCGACCCTGGGCAAGAAGCGACCTTATCAAGGCCTTGACCCGGAATCACGCCGCCGATTCTATCCAGGACTTCCTGGAGCTGGCTGAATCCGATGACCCGCAATTGGCTTCTCCGGCGATTGGGGCTCTCAAAACGAGCGGGGACGAGCGCGCCATCGGGCTGCTGTCGCAGATGGCGCGTGAGGCAAGAGGCTGGAGACAAGCGGAAGCCGCGGAGGCCCTAGGTTCCTGGCCGAGCTCAGAGGAAGCGCTGGCCTCTCTCATGGAGGCCAGCGACTCCGAGGACCCCAGGGTCCGTTCGTGTGCTCTGCTCTCTCTGTCCCGAATGGACGAGGCATCGGCCATGCTGCGCGTGCTTTCCACGGCGATGACCGACACTGTGGAGGACGTGCGCAAGGCAAGTGTCGCGGCCCTCAATGGATCCCGGTGGCATAACCTCGTAGACCGCATGCTTCGCGGTCTTCCGCGACTGCCCGATACCGACCGCTCGGAAACAGAGGAGCTCCTGAGCACCGAGATAGGACGATTTCCCCAGTGGGAGGCGGATCTCCCTGACCCATCGGATTATGAGCGAGATCCGAGAGAACGGGACTCCAAGTGCCTCTACTCATCCCAGAATCACGATGATCCCGACTACCCCGAAGCGATGCGGGTCTCGCCCCCTCGGGGCATGACCTCTGCACGGTGCTACGAGCTGCCGGGGAACGTTGGGTATCCAGGCGCTAACCGGCGCATACCCCGCGGCAGAGACTTGTTCGTCTCCGATCACTTCGAGCTCGGGGCGACATCCTGGGTGTCAGCCGGTGGCCAGTGCTGGCTGCCCATATCTCAGATTGTGCCGGCTTCTCAGGAGGCGCCGGTCAAAGAGGAGGAGGGAGTCCTCAGGTGGGATTTTGACATGCCGGTGGAGGAGCTCCAGGATCCCGCTTATCTCGAATTGAGCCGAGCTGGAATGGTGAAGTCCTTCGACCAGGAGCAGGAGCTGGTCGGCGTGTCGCTGCGATTCGAGATGGGCCATCCAGGCGAGGAGTTGCTGCTGGGGCAGATCGGTCGCTATTCGCAGAGTTCGCTGGCGGTAGATATTCGCATGATGCTTTTGGACAGTAGCGATCGGCTGTGCGACTCCCCCAATCTGCTCGCGATCGCAACCGATCTGGTTGGACGAATCAGATTCTGCTCGACCTCACCTGAGGCAGAAGACGAGCCTGTTGATGAGACTGAGCCACCCTCGGAGGGGGCGCTCGACGACGATTGATGAGGTAGAGCCAGCATCGGAGGAACGGCCCAACAGTGGTGAGTCACCGGCTCTAGGGCGAATCCGTGGCCTTGAGGCGATCTCCGGTTGTCGGGGCACCGGCACCTCCGGCGATCGAATTCGGATCGAGGGGGATGCCGGTGGCGTCGCATCCTCC
>Ga0070699_100000034_pt1 | contig 135576 bp, 104 predicted proteins | sample KBSK1503metaG_FD_65473 | JGI IMG/M metagenome (GOLD analysis project Ga0070699, IMG submission 65473) | Corn, switchgrass and miscanthus rhizosphere microbial communities from Kellogg Biological Station, Michigan, USA - KBS K1-50-3 metaG | ecosystem: Host-associated > Plants > Roots >... | reverse complement strand
AGCCTTATGGATCAAGTATCGGCATTTGACAAGGAGTTAGAACGAAACCACAGATGGACACAGATGAACACAGATTTTCGGGCCGGCCCGATCTGTGTTCATCTGTGTCCATCTGTGGTTCCAATGAAGGAGAGTAATGAGAAAGCTTTTGGTGATTGCAATGATCGCCGCGATGGCGGCGTGCACTACGAAGACCACGCAACAAACGATGAACAACTCGGGCGACAACGACTTCAAGAAGATCCACGACGCATACGTCGTCGAATTCCTGCGGCGCAATCCGACGGTGAACACCTATCTCGGTGGCTCTGGGTTCGACGCGTCGCTCAAGGATGTTGACGGGACCTTGCGAGATCACTCGGCGGCGGGGCTCGAAGCCGAAGACCGATGGCTTGCAGACGCACAGAAGTCTTTTGAGAATGTCGACCCGAGCACGCTTTCGGCAAACCGGCGCATCGATCGAGAGGTTGCGCTTGCGCAGATTCGGTACCTGCTGCATCAGCATCAGGTGCGGCGGTATCAGGAACGCGCGCTGGACACTTACACCGACGAGCCGTTTCGCGCGATCGACTGGCAGTTGCAAGGGATGACTCAGACCGGCGACAAGACCTACGGCACGGACGAAGAATGGTCGCTTGTCGCTAGACGTCTGAGCGCGATTCCTCGATTTCTTGCTGCCGCTCAGGAGCAACTCTCGTCGGGAATCAAATCGAACAACACGCCAGACTTTCGAATGCTGAAGCGCAACGGGATCGCGACTTCAGAAGCAGACGCGAAGTACTTTGACGAAACACTGCCTGAGCTCGCCGAAGAACGCCTCAACGGAACTAATAAAGACCAGTTGCTTACGCAGATTCGGGATGCCTCGAAACAGGCTGCTGGAGCCTATCGCGCGTTGCGTGACTTCGTGGCCAGCACCTTCTTTGACGACCCGACCGGAGCAAAGCCCAAAACACAATTCGCAGGCGATCGCTTTGCAATGGGCGAAGCCGAATACGATTGGGCGCTCAAGAACAACTTCCATATCGACAAAACGGCCTCGCAGCTTTACGAGGAAGCGTGGCCGATAGTCGAAGCGACTCAGAAAGAAATGATCGACCTCGCTCGCGAGATCGGAAAGGCTCACGGCTGGACGCTTCCCGCCGAAGGCCCCGCTGCCGTGCGAGCCGTGTTCGACGAACTCTCGAAAGATTATCCAAAGTCAGACGCTGAGATGGTCTCGTGGTATCGAGATGCAGCGTTTCGTCTTGTCGACTACGCGCGCAAAACAGGGATCTTCGATGTGCCCGCGGATTACAAACTCGAAGTGGTCGAGACTCCGCCGCCGCTGCGAGCCTCGATCGACGGCGCGGCTTACTATCCCGCGCCTCCGTTCAAGACAACAGGCGTCGGCCGATTCTACGTGACGCCGACGGACAACGACCCCGCTGCGTTGAAGTCAAACAATCGTTCGGCGCTTGCGGATCTGTCAGCTCACGAAGGTTTCCCCGGTCACGACTGGTATTACAAAGTCATGACTCAGTACAAAGATCAGATTGGTGCGGGGCGGTGGCTGACGCCAGGCGCGGTCGAGGACTCCTCGTCGATGTGGGAAGACTCGATGCCGGGCGAAGGCTGGGGGCTTTATGCCGAAGCGTTGATGGCCGAGCCGCAACCGGGCGCGCCTCAAGGGGCATACACGCCGGAAGAGCGGTTGTATCAACTGCAGGGCAAGCTCTATCGCGACCTGCGAGTGAGAATTGACACCGGCATTCACACTGGACGCATGAGCTACGACCAGGCGGTCGATCTGTTCTCGCAAGTGGTCGACTTTCTGCCGGGCTCTTGCGGCGGCTCTGGTCTCAAGGATGACAAGACGGCGAGTTGCAAATCAGCCGAGGGCGCGATCTTTCGTTATTCGAAGTGGCCCACGCAGGCGATCACTTATCGGCTGGGCAAAGATCAGATCTACGCGTTGCGCGAAGAAGCGTCGAAACTCCTGGGCGATCGATTCTCGGCCAAGACGTTTCATCTTCTGTTCATCAAGCAGGGCACGATTCCCTCGGGATATTTTCGCGATGAATTGCTGAGAGAAATTCAGGAAGTGAAATAAGCAATCATTCGGTCCCAGAGCGTTAAATAGACGGGCTATGAATACTAGGATTGCGATTGTGAACGTCACGATGACCCAACGACGCTCTAAGGGTTCGGGATTATATCGTGCCTCAGAGCGTTTGGCGCGGGCGGCTCCTTCGGCACCCATTAGCCTGTAGTGAGCAGGATGGCAAACGGGTATCCGATAACTAACAAAACCACAAGAGAGCTCGCCGCTGATCCGAACTTCACTACGCAAGCCGGTGGTCGAGAGAAGGAGATGATTGGCAGGATAACACCGCCAAGCGCCACAATAGTCGCCGCTATTAAGAGCCAGTCCGCCCACGGAATCCACTTCGTCTGCAACGTTGTTTCGCGTTGAATGCGAAAGACCAGAACCGCCACACCAAAGCCAGCAACGATGCTCGCAACAGTCATCAAGCTACCTATATCTAGCATAGTCCAAGCAGTGTAGTTCTCGCCGCCGGTAATTTCCAATGATACAAACTAGGAATGTAGTTCGCGCACCAACCACCCAAAACACAGGACTAGAACACACTACATGAATTTCTCGTTGACTGGTAAGAAAAATGAGTTATATTACTTTCAATAGAATTCAGGGACGGGAGGTAATCCGAACCATGAAACCAGCCAGAGTGATAGCAACAATCGTCTTCTGCTCGTATTTGATTACAGTTGGCTCGGCCGGAGGAAACGTCGAGCAAAATGGCAAAATCGAGGTTGTGCCATCCAGTTCTCTTAACGCTGAGAATGCCAAAGTAATATTCATGAGCAATCAGCCTCACTTGCAGTTCACAGTCACCAACATATCTCGCGATATGGTGTCTGGATTGACAGTGACTTTGACCGCTTATGACAAGAAGGGCAGTTTCGTTGGCCGTCAGAAATGGATTACGCGGCCTGATTTACCGGCGGGTTCAAAAGTGAACTCTACGCTCGCGATGAGCCTGGATCTGAAATTGGCAAAGAATATGAAGCTGGAGTTTACTCCAATAAACCTTGCTCAGGGAATCCCCGGTTGTGATTCGGGGACATTCTGCCCTAGCTGCTCAAAAGAGGCCAGAGAGACTTGCGGAACAGGTAAGGCCCAATCTGTTTCTTGCAGTACGGGAGAAAGTTGCTCTTGCGCTTATACATGTCGAGCACCTGTTCTGCCATAGTTGGAATCGTTCGCTAGTGGAACCTCACCAACCGCGAAGACGGGAGGTTCGGTCCCGCAAAACTGAAACTGGAAGTTTACATTTGCCGCTTCATTTTTGCGGGTTGCCCTCGGATCGCCCTCGCACTCCCGCCTTTCCATGATTACCATCTTGATATGGCCATGCACTTCGCCCTCGGCCCTCCCCGTCGCGAAAATGAGCGGCCAACGATACACGAACGATTCGCGGCGCTCCGCTACGTCCCTCCGCTGATCAAACTCGTTTGGGAAACGCATCGCGGGTACACGATCGCCATGGCGCTGCTGCGTCTGATGCGAGCCGGCGTTCCGGTTGCGATGCTCTGGGTCGGCAAGCTGATCATCGACACGGTGGTTGCTTCTCGAGAATCGTCTCCGACTTATTCAAGGCTGTGGAAACTCGTCGCGCTCGAAATAGCAATCGTGACCGCAAACGATATCCTTGCCAGAACGTCGTCGCTGGTTGAAAGCCTGCTCGGCGATCTGTTCTCGAATCACACAAGCGTGCGGTTGATGGAGCACGCGGCGACGCTCGACCTCGCGCACTTCGAAGACCCGGCGTTCTACGATCAACTCGAACGTGCACGGCGGCAGACTACGAGCCGCATCGGATTGCTGGCGCAGCTTCTGGCGATCGGGCAGGACGGCCTCACGTTGATATCGCTTGGCGCCGCGCTGGTTGTTTACAACCCGTGGCTGTTGCTGCTGCTGGCAGTCGCGGTGCTGCCGAGCTTTTTCGGAGAAACGCATTTCGCTTCACTCGAATACTCGATGCAATTTCGCTGGACGCCCCAGCGCCGGCAGCTCGACTATCTGCGTTACGTCGCCGCGAGCGACCGAACCGCGAAAGAAGTGCAGTCGTTTGGGCTGTCGCCGTGGTTGATCGATCGGTTCCGCAAGCTATCCTGGAAGTTCTACGACGAGAATAAGGCGCTGTCGATACGCAAGGCGAGGGTCAGCACGTTGCTGTCGCTCGTAGGCTCGCTCGGGTATTACAGCGCGTATGCAATCATACTCTTGAGGGCCACGCGAGGAGAGCTGACCATCGGCACGCTGACTTTTCTTGCGGGCTCATTCGCGCGAAGCCGGCAACTGATCGAGGTGTTGTTGCTGAGCGCGGGCGGAATCTATCAACAGTGTCTCTACCTCAAGGACCTTTTCGATTTCTTCGAGATGCAGCCGTCGATTGCTTCGTCGCCCGGCGCTCCGTCAGTGCCTCGTCCGATCAAAGAAGGATTCGCGTTCGAGGATGTCGGCTTTCAATATCCCGGAAGCGATGCGTGGGCCGTCCGACACGTGACTTTCAAGCTGCGCCCGGGCGAACGAATCGCGTTTGTCGGTGAGAATGGAGCCGGCAAGACCACCCTGACTAAACTTCTGGCGAGATTATACGATCCGACCGAAGGACGAATACTGCTCGATGGAGTGGATCTTCGCGAGTACGAGATTCACTCGGTGCGTCGCGCGATTGGGGTCATCTTTCAGGATTTCGTGAAATACGATTTGCGATTTGATGAGAACGTCGGCGTGGGAGAGATCGATGACGTGCGATCTTATCTGGATGCGGCGCCGAACGAACAAGAGAGCGGCGCTGATAGGGCGACGAACGGCAACGGCGAAGTGCCCGGCGCGATCGTTTCGGCATCCGAGAAGTCGCAGGCGTCCACTCTGTTGCCGCGCTTCGCAAAAGGCTACAAGCAGATGCTCGGGCGGCGTTTCGATGAAGGCGTCGAGTTGTCGGGAGGCGAATGGCAAAAGATCGCGCTCGCGCGGGCCTACATGCGCGACGCGCAGGTGCTGATACTTGACGAGCCGACGGCATCCCTTGATGCCCGAGCCGAGTACGAAGTCTTCATTCGCTTTTCGCAGTTGGTCGCGGGCAGAATGGCAGTGATCATTTCACACAGGTTTTCGACGGTGCGGATGGCTGATCGAATCATCGTCCTGCAAAACGGGACGGTGAAGGAAGACGGCTCGCATCAGGAGCTGGTCGCTTGCGGCGGATTGTACGCGGAGCTGTTTGCGCTCCAGGCGGAAGGTTATCGATAGAGTTCACTCCGGGCGCAGTGGTGGATTAGCAAGTTGCCAGCGAAGAAGTCCTCGGCGTCCGCTGCGCCCTCTGCGGTTTTTTCTTAATCAACGCTGGGGATCAACCGCAGAGGGCGCGGAGGACGCAGAGGAGCAATGCGATCGTTAAGCTACCAACGCTCTCTCTAGACGCACTACGCCTTCTCGCCGATGATTGACACCACGCGCGAGCGATGGCTAGCCTTCACGAGTGAGCGAGCTCGTCAAACAAATCAAACAAGCGGCACGCGAGATTGGATTCGAAGTGGCGGGCATCGCTTCGGTTGAGCCGCTTCAGCGTGATGACGCGGCGTTTCATCACTGGCGCCAAGCGGGTTATGCCGCAGGCATGGATTACATGACTCGCAGACCCGAGCTGCACGCTCATCCTCGCGCGCTCGTGCCGCGAGCGCGATCCCTGATAACGCTTGCCGTCGATCACTATGCCGAAGCTCCGGAGTTCAACCACGAATCGCGGTACGGCCGTGTGGCCCGTTACGCGTGGGGACTGGATTATCACGATGTCGTCAAGCCTCGGCTGCACGCGCTTGTGGGCAGCATCGAAGCGCTTGCCGGCCGCGAGATTCACGCGCGATGCTTTGTCGATGCGGTGCCGCTGCTCGAGCGGGCCGTTGCCGCGCGCGCCGGGCTTGGCTTCTTCGGTAAGAACACGAACCTGATTCAACCACGCAATGGTTCGTGGTTCTTTCTGTCGGAGATCCTGCTCGACCTCGACCTTCCCGCTGACGCTCACGAAATGAAGGTCAGTTGCGGGACGTGCCGCCGCTGTATCGATGCGTGCCCGACCGATGCGTTTGTAGCTCCATATCAATTGGATTCGAATCGATGTATTTCTTATCTGACGATCGAGAACAAGGGTGCGATTCCGAGGGACCTGCGCGAGGCAGTCGGCGAATGGGTCTTCGGTTGCGACGTGTGCCAGGACGTGTGTCCGTTCAATCGGTTCGCCGAGGAAACTCGATGGCCCGAGTTCAAACCGGCGGCCGGCGCAGGGCCGCGGCTCGATCTGATCGAAGTGCTTTCGATTTCGGCCGACGAAGAGTTTCGCAATCGATTTCGCGGCACTCCGCTGACTCGTCCAAAACGCCGAGGACTGCTTCGCAACGCCGCGGTCGTAGCCGCGAATGTTGGAGCGACTGCGGCCGTTCCGGCTTTGATTGAGCGGATCGAGCATGACGCCGAGCCCCTCATTCGAAGTCACGCCTTGTGGGCACTCGCGAGACTTGATGAGAAGCGCGCCCGATTCCTGTCGGAGCATTTGTTTAGAAATGACCATGATTTTTCCGTGCGCGAAGAGGCAACGCTGGTTATCGGAAATCAATGATCGAAGCGGTTCAGTTTCAAATCGACGAACGCGACGCCGGCAGTCGCGTCGATGAGTTCTGTGCGACGCGTTTCGGAAACCTGAGCCGCATGCGAATTGCCAATCTCATCGAAGCGGGCGCGTGTCTTGTGAATGGAGACGCCGGCCGCGCGGGTTATCGACTTGCACAGGGTGATCTTGTCGAAGCCGCGTTCGAAGACGGGGTGCCCACATCGATGTCTCCTGAAAACATTCCTCTTGAAATACTCTTCGAGGACGATCAGATAGTCGTGGTTGTGAAGCCCGCCGGAATGCTGGTCCATCCAACAAAGAGCGTGAAGAGCGGCACGCTTGCCAACGCTCTGGCGTATCACTTGAACAGGTCGAGGATAGAGGATCGAGGATCGAGGATAGAGGATAGAGAATCGAGGATAAAAGATGGAGAATCGAGGATCGAGAAGACACAGCTTGACGCCGGCGATTCTCGATCTTCGATCCTCGATCCTCTTCCTTCGATTCTCGATTCTCAATCGGTAATCCGTCCCGGTTTGGTTCACCGGCTCGATCGCGCGACGTCGGGATTGATGGTGATCGCGAAGACGCCGCGAGCGCTGAGGGTATTGTCGAAGCATTTCAGAAAACGATTGGTCGAAAAGCGATACGTCGCGCTCGTGCACGGAGAGGTCGAATCGGATGCGGGCTCGATCAGCGCGCCGATCGGCCGTGATCCCGACGTGCGGCCTCAGTGGCGTGTGATGGGGGACGGCAAGCCGGCGGAGACGAGATTCAGAGTGATCGAGCGACTGGCTGGGGCGACGCTCCTTGAACTTGAACCTGTGACGGGGCGCACAAATCAGCTGCGAATTCACTGCGCGCACATCGGGCATCCGATTGTGGGAGACATGCTGCACGGGGATTGCGAATTGCGAATGTCGAATTTCGGATTGAAGATCGGAACTCAAACGCCAATTGCCAAATTCGCAATTCGAGATTCGCAATTCGAAATCCCGCTTTGTCTTCACGCCGCGAAGCTGGCATTTCATCATCCATCGAGTGGTGAGTTTATGGAGATCGATTCGCTGATGCCCGATGACTTCCGCGCGGCGGTTGACAGCTTCAGAAAGCCGCGTGGCGCCGACTAACTGACAAGAGAAGATTCGACCGGGGACATCGGGCACACCCGCATCACTCTCCCGCCACGCCCTGGACCTCGCCGCCGATATAAGCTCGACATAGTTGAAGGAATGATTCAAGCGCGGGCGGAAGGTAATCGCTCTTCAAATAGGCCACCCCGAACTCCCATTTCACATCCAGACCTCGGACCGGCGCCGCGCGCAAAGTACCACGCGCGAGCTGCGCGTGAATAGAACGGCGCGGAAGAATCGTTAGGCCGAATCCAAGCTCGACCATTTTGATGATCGCTTCGGTGCGCTGGAGTTCCATCACGACATTGGGATCGAGCCGATTCTTCTCGAAGAACAGATCGATCAGCCGGCGGGTGTTTCCGCCTTTCTCGCCCAGTATCAGCGCCTCGGATGAGAGCTCATCGGGATTGATCATTCGAGCCCGCGCGCGCTTGTGCTGGGGGTTCATCACGGCCACAAGGCGATCGCTTCGCAGGGTTTCAGTCAATACGTCGGAAGCTTCGACGGGAAGCGACACCAATCCCACGTCGAGCGCGCCCGCCAGGAGTTGTTCGATTATCCACTCGCTGGTGCTGCCGACGACTGACAAATCGAGCAGCGCAAATTTGCGGTTTATCTCACTGAGAATCTCGGGCAAGGGATGCACGGTGATTGCGGTGGACGCGACGCCGATGTGCAGGCGGCCTCGCGAAGGGCCGCCAATCGCCGCCAGATTCGCTTTGGCTTCGTCGTGCGCGCGGATGATCTTCTCGGCGTGACCCAGCAGGGCGCGGCCCGCCTCGGTGAGGTAGAGTTTCTTGTTTACTCGGAGGAACAAGGGCGCGCCGGCTTCTTCTTCGAGCTGGCGCATATGAACGCTGACCGCCGACTGAGTGAGGTGTATGCGCCGAGCTGCCTGAGTAAAGGAGCCAGCCTGGGCGACGGCTTGAAAGGTCCTGAGCAGCCTGAGTTCCATAAAACAGTGAGTCGCAATAATACCGGGAAACTTCAGCGCTGAGAAAGTCTGCTCGCTCGGGAGACGGAACTTTTCGCGTTGTCATTCAGGTTGCACAGGCGTATTAATCCACGCAGAGGAGAGTCATATCGGGAACTTGAATGAAATAATATTCAGCTTGCGTCATATTAAGTGGGGAGAAAAGAACTGGCTTCCTGACTTCTCGACACCCAAAGGAGCAGCTATGACGAAAGGCCTGGATAGCTTAAAACGCATAGTCGTCCTGATGATGAAGAACCGATCCTTCGATCACATGTTCGGAGCCTTGATGGCTGAGAATTCAAGGATACGGCCCGGCGTGGGCAATGTTCTCGCTCCGTGATTGCGCGCATTCCAGACTGAAAGTGTAAGGGCTTGAGAATTCCTGCATTATTCGGGACGAGGTTTCCGTCAATTTTGGTAGCGGAAGATCAGGCTCAACAAATGGGATTCAGTCGCAACGACGGAGTTTTTCAAACAAGTATCTAGTAGGGCTTTTGCAAGAAGCTATAGAAATCTGGAACAAACTGTTTCGACAAGCTATAGCCAACGATAAGGCAACCGCGGTAGACGAAAGATGAAGAACGAAGAAGAAGGGGAGCGCATAATGAGACAGAGAATAAGACGACCTGTAGGATTGTTGGTTCTACTGGTGGTGTGCGGCAGCCTGACGGCGTGTGTCCGTCAGCAGCAATATCGCTATGTGAACACCCCCGGCAAGCTGCCGGCAATAGAGGATCACAAAGGATACAAAGTCGCGTTCATCGAATTCAAAGACAACGGCGATCCGCACGATCCGCTAGAAGCGAGCGAAGCCGAAAAGCTAATACGCAATGAACGCAAAGGCACAAATACGAAATGGGCCGCCACTTCGGTAGTGTTGATTTATGTGCATGGCTGGAAAAATAACGCCAATCAAGCACTACCCCCGAAGTATAAAGATGTCGAAAAATTCGAGAAGACGCTGGAAGAAATCTCACCACTCTTGCCGCCGTTGCCGGATGGCCGCCCAACGCCTCTTGTCGGCGTGTACATAGGCTGGCGCGGCAAAAGTCTGGATTTGCCGGACACGCTCAATTGGGTCAGTTTCTGGACTCGCGGCATAGCCGCCAAACACGTGGGAGGGGACGCGCTAACCAAAATACTCAACAAACTCGTGGAAGCCGGAAAAGAGGGAGCCGCTATCGAGGGAGTCAACCCGAAGGTTCTGATCGTAGGACATTCCTTCGGTTCGCGCGTGTTGGAGGAGGCAGAGAAAAGGCGAAGCATGCAGAAGCGCTCCTGCAAACAACTCCATGAGCTGGGCGAGCCCATCAAGCCGCCCGTAGATTTGGTGCTGTTTGTGAACGCTGCAACCGGTTCTTTAGTGACTCGGGAAATAATTGAAGAATGTAAGCCAAAAGAAGGAACGGATCCGAAGCACGTGTTTGTGCGACATCCCGATTATGACAGGAAGTTCTGCAGGGATGAGGGGCCTCAGGCTGAGTCGCCGCTCTGCCGTCCGTATCCGTTGTTCTTGTCGATTTCGTCTCGATCCGATTACGCCACTAAATTGTTGCTCCCTCTTGCTGCATTCCGACTCTCGGCAGCGCATACCTCTCTGCTCAACACCCACCGCGTGATCGAACTTAAACCGGATCAGGAAGTCCCGGAAGACAACGTATTCACTTTTCGCTCTCAATCTCATGATGGTAGTCACCTCTATGCCGTGACACCAAAACAAACGGGACGCATCGGCCCCTTCTGGATAATGACGGTAGACAAAAACGTGATTGCTAATCATGGCGACATCTGGAACCCGGACTTTCGAAATATGCTGATCAATCTGATGGTACAAATGCAGGTGGCGCCAATGAACGCCCCAAATTATCAACGCCTGCCGCCCAAGGCCAAGGCACGTGAAATTCGATAAGACGCTGTGTGGCTTATTCATGCTCTTTGTTACCCAGCGCGGGAGCAAATCGCTAATCATTTCGGCCTCAACTCACAGTTCGGTGGGCCAGACCGAGATGTGATTCCTGGGTCGATAGGGTAGTTACTGCTTAAGTTTTGACGCACGAAAACACACAAGCTAAGCGTGCGTTGACAGGTATAAAAAAACCGGAGTATAGTGCGCGCGTATCAGGCTCGCCCGGCGATATATATCACATCGCGCACAGGCACTAACCGTTCGCAAAGACTCTCTTGCCATGATCAGGAGGAAGTCGCATGGCCGACCACAATGATCCAAACGCGGTCAATTCTATTTTTTCCGACATTGACGTAAGCGCCGCCGACCTCTACGACATTTTTGGATTCCCGAGCGATGACGTGGCTGCCGGTGAGAAGGTCGTCATTGCTCTAACCTTTGCTTCCGTACCCGAGGTGGGCGTTTTCGACAATGACATGCTCTACCGCATCCAGATCTCCGCAGAGCCAAGAGTGGCGCGCCCGGCAAAGGATGAGCACAGCTTGAAAGCACTGCTCAGGTACTTCGATACTCTCAAGGACAAGTACCTGGGTCCCTTTAAAGCATCGGAGATCCGGGTCACAGTCAATCTAGACAATCAAGCAAAGGTCAAATTCATTGATTTTCCAGGTGGCAGCTTTGAAAAGACTGTAGAAACCAACAAAGTCCTGACGATCGACTCGCCCGACGGACATTCGATCAAAACATACATCGGTGGTCGCGACGACGCGTTCTTTAATGATTTGACGGGCTTCTTCCGCTCGATCAATTATGCGCCACAGTTTTATCACGTCCCTCACACGATGCCCGATGTCCGTGAACTCAAGATCCCGAAAACCTTGCTGGAACTGGAAGGAAACGACCTCTTTAATTTCGATCTCTCCAATCCGGATTGGGGATACGAGGGCGTGCACGGTAAGAATGGCTTCAAGAAAGACCTGCCGCCTGAGCCTTATACATGGACCGGTGATAAATACCGCAAAGACGAGAATGGAAATTACCGGTTCGTCTACACCGGATTTGACTGTCAAAACGGCAAGAACATTAATGCAATAATCCTCGAGATCCCGCTCGCCTTCATCACTCGCACGCCCGCACGCGATAGGATCGTTAACACCTGGGGCGAAAGCTGGGTCTTGAAGGCGGCAAGCAAAGTGGAGACGATCCCCGACCATCCATTCTGGCTGGAGCATCCGCGGGTCTTGCTCGATTCCTTTGGACTCGATCAAGAATTGAAGAAATATAAACTCGTCGATACGGACGGTCAGCCATTCGCGGACGCGGGGTTAAGCGAGCGCGAAGACAATCGCCAACTCGGAGCCAATAATTTCTGGCTTGCTCCTCACTTCATCAAGAGACTGGCTCATCTAGGATGGGGATTCGGCCCGTCGATCAGTGCGCTCGGGCTGAAAACATCGTTTGACCATGACAACTCACCCGTATCGGTGCACAAGACCTACTCGCTTGTCACCGAGGCGTTTCCCCGCGTCAAGAAAACACTTTTTCAAGAGTTGAATATGCCTGACGACTCTTGGAACAAGAGCGGTTTGAACATACGGCTTAGACGACCTTTTGAGATTTTCGTCCCGAACGTTTGCGCCATCGACATGGACACCACTGGGACCTGGCCATTCGGACGACGGCCGGAGGATCAAGTCGCGACACGCTTCCTCTCGTTGTTTCTTGACATGGATGCGGAGTTTAACGGAAAGAAATATCACATTGACCTTCTGAACGATCAGGCGCTGTGGAACAGTGCCCCGATTGAACCAAAGACGCCGCCTAATCCGCTGAAGAATGACAGAGAATTTCTAACTGAATTTCCGTATCTCGCCGAGCCGTGGTAGCCGGCTAGCGAGCGCCTTACCGGCGCGCGGTAGTCTCGACGGCTCATGCTTCCGGCTTCCACAGTTGCCCGATCTGACTCGGGATTGAATCTCAAGGGGAGTTCACAAGTGAACAGTGACTTCGATGTCGAGCTGGGGCGGATCGATCAGGATATCCGTGAGCTTGAACCCGAAGCACTCTCCAATCACGCTGACAGCCAAACAACAACGCGTTTTGTCTATCGTCTGTACCAGCGCGGTTCGCTCTCCGGAAGTTTCGCCGATTTGGAAGTCGCCGACACTGCCATCAACAGCGCAATCCGGAAGCTTGGTCCGCTGGCGGATCTTTACTTCCTCAAGGCCAATCTTGATTTCAAGTTCCACCGGCTTGCGGATGTAAGACGAGACCTGGAAACGGCGCCGGGCCTCCGCGCCAGCTTTCAGGGGAGGGTGCTGGAGGCAGATCTCGATTTTCAGGAAGGCAGATACCACGACGCGAGAAGATCATACGAATCGCTCATCGCGGACAATCGCACCTGGGACAATCTCGCACGCCTCGCTTATCTCAAATCAAAGATGGGCGACGAAGCGGCGGCCGAGCAGCTTTATGCCGAAGCCGAAGATGAGCTCACGGCGAAGGAGATGCGATCCTACACCTGGGTTGAATTGCAAAGAGGCGTTTTGGATCTGACTCACGGGCGTTACGAAAACGCCCGCGCTCATTATGAGCGAGCCGATCAAGCCTACTCGGGCTATTGGCTCGTCGAGGAACATGTGGCCGAATTGCTGGGCGCGCTTGGAGAGTTTGAGAAGGCCGTTGAGCTTTACGAGAAAGTAATCGCGCGCGTACCGAGGCCCGAGTTTCAGCAAGCTCTTGGCGAGATCTACTCGTTGATGGGCAAACCGGAGCAAGCTCAGCGATGTCATAAAGAAGCGCTGGCCGCTTATCTCGAATCCGCGCGGCGCGGAGGCGTCCATTACTATCACCACCTCGCTGATTTCTTTGCCGACGTGCGAGAGGACGGCGCCGAGACCGTGAAGTGGGCGCGAAAGGACGTTGAGTTGCGAGCGAACTTCTCGACACAAGCCGCGCTTGCATGGGGGTTATATCGCAGCGGGCAATTCTCAGAAGCACTCGACACTATGAACCGGGCACTATCGTCCGGCGTGAGAGACGCGAGATTGTTCTTCCAGACGGCTATGATCCATCTCTCCACCGGAGGAAATGGCGAAGGCAATCTTTATTTGCAAATGGCCGCCGAGATCAATCCACATTACAGAGACTTTCATGTGCATCGTTGAACTCGGCTCACGCGAAGTTTGAAAACGCATCCCAAGGAGCGAATCCGATGAATAAGAAGGACATCCTAAAGCGCATGACGCTAGTTATCTTCGGAATGACATTACTGCTCATCGTGACGGCTTCGAGTTGTCGCCGTGATTCGAATGGGCCGAAATCGGGGGAAATAGTTGATGAAGCGATGGAGGCGGGGCGCGCGCTGGCGTCCTTCCCCGCCGCCGACGAAGATTATTTCCATGACATGGATGGCGCCATCGCGCTGTCGCCCGAAGAAATCAAAGGACGCAACACCTGGATCGTTTGGACGGGCGGCAACGACCGGCTCTGGGACAGACTCACATTGGAGAGCTTCGGCGCACTCGACTTTCTCAAGACGATCTCTTCACATCCGAGCTTAAAGGCCTGGCGTGGCAACCGGTGGGAGCGTCTGGGTCTGGTCAACGAGCCGGGTTTTGAAAAGGCCACGGAGGGCGACGCGAACCGGTTCGGACTGTGGTTAGACAAACGTTCCGCGGGCGTCCCTCCGGACCCATTTGAAAACGAGCAGAAGTACCCCGGCTCGAAAGTCCGCGCGCGCGGCAAGAACATGCCGGTCGGTTCGTATTATGGATGGGCCACGGGCATAGTCGGACTGCGGCTGTTCCCGAATCCCGATTTTAACGAAGCGGCAGCCAAGAAATGGGACGCGGAAAGGTACTATACGGATCCCGATTATTACAATTCCAAAGACTTGGTTCGGCCCTACCGCGTGGGAATGTCGTGCGCCTTCTGCCATGTCGGTCCAAACCCGATCAAACCGCCCGACGACCCCGAAAACCCGAAGTGGGAAAACCTTTCGTCCAACGTCGGCGCGCAGTACTTCTGGATTGACCGCATCTTCTCGTGGGAAGCGGACAAGTCGAATTACGTATTTCAGATGTTCATGACATCGCGCCCCGGAACCGTCGATACATCGCTGGTCTCTTCGGACAACATCAACAATCCTAGGACGATGAACGCGGTTTATTCACTGGAGGCTCGTCTCAAGCACGCGAAGCGCTTCGGTAAGGAAACCCTCGCCGGGGGCAATCTCAATAACAAGCAATTCAATGAGTTGCTCCCCCAGGGCTCGCCGCATGATTGGCTGCGACAGTTTTTCGAGGAGCCCGCGACCGTCTACACGCCGCGAGTCCTGAAAGACGGCTCGGATTCGGTGGGCGGACTGGGCGCGCTAAACCGCGTGTATCTCAACATCGGTTTGTTCAGCGAAGAGTGGCTGACTCACTTCAGACCGCTCGTTGGCGGCAAAGACATTACTCCGATTGAGATTTCTGTCGCGCGGAAGAACTCCGTTTACTGGCAGTCTACCGAGGCGCAGACTCCCAACATGGCGCTGTTCTTCTTGAAGAGCACTGACCCGCACAAACTCGTAGACGCGCCTGGGGGCGCGGCTTTCATCACAAAGGATCAGGCGGTGCTTGACCGCGGCAAAAAAGTCTTCGCGGAGAACTGCGCGCGGTGCCATTCCAGCAAGTTGCCCGAGCCCGCGCCCGGTTTGGACCCGGGTGGTTGTTCAGGCCCGGATTACTTGAACTGTTGGAATAAGTACTGGGCCTGGACGAAGACCGAAGACTTCAAATCCAGGATGCGCGAAATCGTTATGGCGCCGGATTTCCTGAAAGATAACTTCCTTTCCGCAGAGCACCGAGTGCCGGTGACATTGCTGCAGACCAACGCTTGCAGCCCGCTGGCCACCAACGCGATCCGCGGTAACATTTGGGACAACTTTTCGTCGGAGACTTACAAGCAGCTGCCTTCGGTCGGATCGATTACAGTTTACAATCCGCTGACCGGGGCGCCACAACAATTCAAATTGCCCGGCGGAGGCCTCGGGTTCACGCGCCCGGCGTCGCTCATCAGTCTGTGGTCGACCGCGCCCTTCCTGTTGAATAACAGCGTCGGCAAGTTCGTCGTCAGTCCGTCGGTCCAGGGGCGCATGGAGTCGTTCCAGGATTCTATCGAGAAGATGCTTTGGCCCGAAAAGCGCGATGCTGATTTGAAACTCGGCATCAAGATACCGGGAAGGATGGACCGGACCACGGAAGCGAGTTATTTGAGAATTGCGCCCGGCTTTGTACCGGATGAATTTAAGGACGTCGCGGGCTTCTTAGGCCGAATCTATCCCAAGTTTTTCGGTGAGGGCGGCATTGTACTCGGACCAATCCCGAAAGGAACGCCGGTTGGTCTTCTGGCTAACATAAACTTGCGGCCGGAAAACCTGAATGCGTTCGAGCGTGCTCAGTACGATCTTAAGCTCCTGGGAATCTTTCGTAAGATCAAGAAAGACCTCTCGGCGTTTGTAGATAATCCGGACGACCCCGCCGCCGCCAAAGTCTTCGAAAACCTCGTTGGGCCGCTCATGGAAGTTAGCAAGTGCCCGGATTACATCGTCAATCGCGGTCACTACTTTGGAACCAGTCTCTTCAAAGAGGAACCGGGCCTCAGCGATCCGGATAAGCGGGCACTGATCGAGTTTCTGAAGACTTTCTGAGAACCTGTGCCGCCGCAGTTTCAATGAAGCTCCGGTGGCCTCTGCCTTTCTCGCGAGGAACTACGAGGAACTATATGAGCGATCCAGGATTCGACTACATTGTTGTTGGCTCGGGCGCGGGCGGAGGACCACTTGCCGCGCGTCTCGCGGAAAGAGGAGCCAAGGTGCTGCTGCTTGAAGCCGGCGGAAGAGAAGAGCCTTTGAACTATCAGGTGCCGGTGTTCCACGGCAGCGCCACTGAAGACCCGGAGATGCGTCTCGATCACTACATCCGTCACTATGAGGACGAGGCGCGCCAGGAAAAGGATCCAAAATACCAGGTGGAACTCAAAGCGGGACGGCACGGGGTTTATTATCCGCGCGCGCGCACGCTCGGCGGCTGCACGGCGCACTACGCAATGATTATCATCCGTCCGCACGACAGCGACTGGGAAGAGATTCGCAAAAACACCAAGGACGACTCCTGGGCACCGCGGAACATGGATCAATACTTTGCTCGCGTCGAGCAATGGCAAAACACCAACACTGCGGCGGCGGGCCACGGTAAAGACGGATGGCTGCCGACTCGCTTTGCGGACATCATCGAATTAGGCCGTGCGGCGGTCAAACACATCGATCCCTCGATCGGTGAGATCGTCACCGATGCCGTGTTGGCCAATCCTAAATTTCAGCCGATACGTTTCTTTGATCCACCCTTTTTCTTCAGACATTTAGAAGCGAAATTAGATCCGAATGATCTTCGGGTTCTAAAACGGCATGGCTTTGGCGCGATTTTGGTGCCCATGGCAATTGACGAAAATGGGCGTCGGCGCGGCACGCGCGAGTTTATACGCGCGACGGAGAATAACGGTCGGCTGGAGGTTCGCCCGCACTGCCATGTCACCAAACTCGTGTTCGACGAAAACGATCCGTTGCGGGTCGTCGGTGTCCAGTACCTTCCCGGTGTACGCCTCTATCGAGCCGATCGAGATTCGAGCCGGATTGGACAACCCGGCCCGGCTCAGGAGGTGCGCGCGAAACGCGAGGTCATCATCTCTGCCGGAGCTTACATTACGCCGCAGTTGCTGATGCTGTCCGGGATTGGCCCGCGCGAGGAATTGGAGCGGCCCGAGATAAATATCAAAGTCCTCGTTGATCTTCCCGGCGTAGGCAAGAATCTGCAAGACCGCTACGAGGTCGGCGTCGTGGCGCAAACAAAGGTGCCATTCCCCATCCTCAAGGACGCGACGTTCGGGGGCCCAACGCCTGAGCAGCCGGAAGGGGACGAGTTCTTCAAGGAGTGGCGCGACAAAGGCAACGGCCTCTACGCAACGAACGGCGCGGTCATCGGGTTTACCGCGAAATCGAGTGTCGCGGAAACCGACGAGCCGGACCTGTTCATCTTTGGAGTGCCGGGCGCCTTCACCGGGTACTTTACGGGCTGGTCCAAGGACGCTATTGCGCAGCCCCACGACAAATGGACCTGGCTGCTGCTCAAAGCGCACGCCCGCTTCCGTGGGCAGGTTACGCTTGAGACCAATGATCCGCTGGATCCGCCGAAGGTCGACTTCAAATACTTCGAACGCGACCAGAGCGGCAAGCTTACCGCCGAAGCAGAACTAGATCTTAAAGCGATGCGCGACGGGATCGATATCGTCAACCGGCTGATCAAAGGATCGAGGCACGGACTGAAGCTTCACCCGGAAATCATGAAGGACGTCAACCTGGACACGGCTGCGGGTATCGATCAATTCGTCCAGGATCGCGCGTGGGGCCATCACGCTTCGTGTACGTGCAAGATCGGCGGCGACGGCGATCCGAAAGCAGTCCTGGATTCAAAGTTTCGCGTTCGCGGCGTCAAGGGTCTGCGCGTCGTCGACGCGTCAGTGTTCCCCAGAATACCGGGGTTCTTCGTCGTGATGCCGATCTACATGATCGCCGAGAAAGCCGCCGACGCCATCCTCAATCCTTAAGAGTTCTGACGGAGATCGGAGCAAACAATGGAACCGGAGTTCTTTGGGGTGGAACAGATCACCGGCGAGGATCGCTCGTACAATGGATCGCTGTTCTCCGAAGTGCGTGATGCAATCTTCGCGAATCCCTACCAGGCAGTCTGGGGACGCAACGGCGAACCACCATTGCCTGTTTACGCTGTCACGCTCGGGAGCGTTATGCGCGGCTTGCTGTCGTTCACTAAGCCACATCTTTTTCGACAAGCCACTGAACGAACGGTCGACTCGCACGCCGACTTGCGTTGGGGTCCGGACGGCAAGGGTTTTCGTCGCTTGCTACATCCGAACGGCGTTTGTTTGACCGGTCTTTGGGAGGTCACCGAGGAAACGGAATACTCCGGCTACTTCCGCAACGGAAGCAAAGCTCTGATAGTTGGACGCTATTCAACTTGTTGCACGGAGACGCGGCGCAGTCATACGCGCTCGCTGTCGCTCGTCGGCAAGCTCTTTCCCACGACCGACTCGAATCATTCGCACCCACTTCGAACCGCCAGCTTCATAACCCAGCAAGACATTGGCGGAGACGAGACGGACTACATGAACGATGCGGAGCTGCGCAACGCTGCCGATGTCCACGTGCTGCGTCGAGGCAGCGGTGTGCCTGTTCTGCTCATTACGGGCGCTCTCTTTCAGCGAGTCGATAAGGAGCCTTCGCATCGTCAGCTCTACCAAATCGCCGAGATGGGCAAACCGGAAAGCGAGGCCACCAGAAGCCCGACATTTATGAGACTCATGGTCGCGCCTGAGCAGCCGAGAATTCAAGGCGAGGCCCTGGACTTTCGCGACGAGGTCATGTCGCAGATCTTTGATCGCGGTGATGCGACACCCAGGCGCACGCTCACCTTCAACATCGAAGTGACTGACGAAGGCTCGATGCAAGGGAACGCTTTCGCTCAACGTCGAAGCTTCCCCCACTGGCGACGCATCGGGAGGATAGTCTTTGATAACGCCGTGATCTCTTATAACAGCGACTTTGTTATCCACTTCAATCATCCGACCTGGCGCGACGATCGAAATGATCCAGCAACCGCTACGCGTATGAATGAGCACAAAGTCCGCTGACATCGCTTCTCAAGCGCTGAAGACCGTGACCAATGCGCTACCATAGCGTGCGTCGCAGAACTGAAGGAGGTGTGGAATGGACGGCAAAGGAAATCTGATACTCGATTTTTTTGATGTCTATGGCGACAGACCCGATGACCGCGTCGATGTAACCCTGAAGCACCAGGTGCTCAGCCAGAGCGAGCACCAGACCAATCACCCAACAACCAAATCGCTGCGGATCGATGAGCTCGACAGCACGCAGGGGGGAATCTTCAATCTCCAGGTTTTTCCGCTTCGCCGAAGGCCGGTGAGCAGATTCGTGCGAGTGATTGAAGACAAGACAGTGCGGCAAGCCATCGTCCTGCCTATGGACGCCAGTCGGGTTACGGGCATCGATGCTCCGGCTTTCGACTCGCTGAACGACGACTTGAAGGCGGTCCTCGAAGCTTCGATTGTGGAGGGCTTCGAGGACAAACGCGGCGCCGCGCTCTACGATGCGATTGATGATGTTCCAAAGGCGGGGATGCTGAACATCTATGCGAAAATGAAAGTGACGAGGGTTGGCGACAACCGCGACTGCTTCTCTTACGTAACGGCTTTCACCCGATTGAGAGGAGACAGGTTCTTCGCAAAGCTGGCAAAAGAGTTTCGGGATGCTGTGAAGAACAGCATCCCCGCCCACGTTTTCGATGAAGTGTCCGGCGCGCTGCACACGCCGCCGCCGAGTTTCGTGGCGGCGGACAGTTTCAAGACGCCGGATCTTTATGGAAATCTCCAGGTGACGTTTTTCAGCAACCCGGTCACGCTCGAGTTCCTCGGCGATATCGATATCGATGATGCACAAGGAGTCGAGCACATCTTTCAGGTATTGCGGCCAATCCTCACCGGGAAACATACAAATCCGTATGATGTTCACGAGATCCTGCTCGAGTTTCAAAAGGTCGACCCGGGCTACAAGCTTGTTGTCTAAGGAGCCGTGATGACCAGGCGCACGTTGTTTTTCGCCACTGGGCTTCTTATTGTCGCAGGATGCAGCGCTCGCCCGGTTACGTATGTGACCGTGCGCGAAGCAAAGTTCCGTACCGAAGTGAACCGGAACGAACGGCTCAAGCTCCCTCTTAGTGGTGAATCACGCGAGCGCCTCGTGCGGTTCTTCAAGGCTGGCGGAGACACCGACCGAATTGGAAGAGAGATAGCGGATCCCGAAGCCGAGAAGCGCTACTCGCCGCTTCTGGATCTCCTGAGCGATCCGCGGAATCTCGCTCTCGAAGATCTGACTGAGAAGCAAACGTTCAAGAACTGGTTTTCGAAACGGCCGATCAGGCAAGTTGTCGATGCACGCGAGGAAGCTCCGCCCGCGATTGATCCTGTCGCGGTGACGGACGACAAGTATTGGTGGGTCTTCTACCATCGTCAAAAGAAACTGGTGGAGCTCCTCGTGTTCAAGGCCATTCCAACTCAGATGAAACGTTAGGAGCCCGACGATGCATGATCGTCTTCTTGCAACTCTTCAGTCAGTCGCTCGAGTGAAACTTGTTGCGTCGCTCCGAGACGAAAGACTTGGATTTGCGAATGCGAAAGACTTGCGGATCTTCATTCCCGACATTCATCTGATCAGCGAGCGCCGCCGCATTAGAGGCGGATTCAAATATGCGACCAACCATACTGACCTCCTCAACAGCGTCGTTCTTGCTCTGAATCAACTGAAGGCCGATGCTGCGGATGACGAAGTTGTAGAAGTTTACCAGCTTGGCGATTTTCTCGATCTGTGGCGCGAATCGGACGGCGCGGACGATCAGGTGGACGTGGCCTCGCCGATCAAGGATGACCACGAAGACCTTGTTGCCGCTTTGATGGACAGGGCTCTCCGGACGCGGTTTCTTCTCGGAAACCATGACTTCGACCTGTATCGCTGGCCGGACTACACGGCGTGGGAACGGCGCTATTATCTTCCCGACAATAACGCGGGCGTCCCAAGCGTCGTGCTTCTGCACGGCGACATCTTTGACTGGGTCGAGTCGCTTCCCGATGCCATTCAGGATGTGTTTGTGTACCTGTTCGCGCCCGACGTGACTGCGGTGGATCATCGGCTCGGTTCGATGATCGAGCTCATCCGTCAATCTCACGGCGATCGCAAGTATCGCAACTACATTCAGGCCGAGCAGGCTTCGACCATTGGACTTGTCCAGGAAAATGTCGTGGATGAAGTACCGGCGCGCTGGAACGTTCAAACGCCCGGCGCCTCGCCCGCGCAGAATCTTTTGTTTCTTGATTCGGCATACGAATGCTGCAAGAAGGCGAACGAGCAATACAAAATGAACTTAAAGGCAGCCGTGATCGGGCACACCCATCATGCTCGAATTGCCGTGCGTGAAGACGCTGACGAAGGCTTCTTCGCGTTGATAGATTGCGGGGCCTGGATCGAGAACTGTATCGCGGATGGAGAAACCAGCCCTTCACCTAACGCACAGATTGCGGCACTTTGCGGAAATGAAGCCCGCATCTACCAACTCGATCCAGGATAGCTCACGCGCTGTGACGTCATTGAGTTGCTCGCAAAACGAATCGTCATCATATCCATAAAAACAAATCGTTTTACAAGCTCCGTCACGCGGGGTATAAGACCAATAGAGGGTTTGAAAGGCCGCAGATGTACGAAGACGAGGCCCCGCTGACGCTGAGTGAAATCTATCACCAAGCTGACTCGTGCCGGCAAACAACCGAACGAGCCGCCCAACGCCTGCGCGTGCTCGAGGCGTTTCTCCCGCTCAAAAAGTATTCCGACATTATCATCACAGGGTGCGGATCATCGCATCACCTCGCGATATGCGCATCGTTTGCCTGGAGCGAGATGCTCGCGCGCCCGGTGACGGCCGTCGCGTCTTCGGAACTGGCTCACTTTGCCGAGCATTATCTTTCGCGCGACTCGAAACCTCTTGTGATTGCGATCTCACGCAGCGGCGGGACGACCGAAGTAAAACTTGCCGTCGAAAAACTCCGGCGCGATTACGGCGCGCGGTCGCTTGCCATCACGGGCGATCGTGGCGATGTGGGAGATGCTTGCGACGCCCAGATCGTATTCACCGAGTGCCGAGAGCGTTCCGTGGTGATGACTCAGGCATTCACATGCATGCTGACCGGTTTGTATCTTCTCGCCGATGGCGCGAGCGGCTCGTCTCGCGCGAAAGAGATCAGCGGGCTTCCGAAGTTGATAGACCGCGCGATCTCGCAGACAGAATCACTGCGTCCGCTGGTTGAAGACAATGCGATCGATCGGTTTTTCTTTCTTGGTTCGGGAGCGATGAAGGGGCTCGCCGATGAGTGCGCGTTGAAGATGACCGAGATGGCCCTGGAGACCGCGTTCCCTCATCGCACGCTCGAGTTTCGACACGGCCCAAAAGCAACTCTGAACTCAACGGATCAAGTCGTCGTTTTTCCGTCCGCCGCCGAACGCCAATATCTGGACAGGCTGCTCGAAGAGATCACGGCGACGGGCGCTCACGTCGTCGTCATCGATTCGCAGTCTCGTTCGTATGCTGATGCCCGAGTGACGGGCCTCGCCATTCCGCAATCGGCAATCCTGAATCCGCAACTCGAAGTGTTTCGCCCGGCGTTGTACGCGCACGTTGGGCAGTTATTCGCATATTGGCGGGCGGCGATCCGCGATTTGAATCCGGACGCCCCTCGTCATCTGGCGCGCACGGTGTTGTTGGACGTTTAAAAAAGGCGGGCGCCTGAGAAGTGACCGCCGCAAAGAAGTATTTATGACGAAGATCCTCACGAATGAATCAAGCCACGTCTCTGAAACATCAACCACAGTCCGGCGGATACGACAGGAATCACCCTCTTCCAGCGGCAAATATTTTCTTGGTATCGATGGCGGGGGAACAAAGACCCACGCGGTCATCACCGATTCTTCGTTTCGAATCATTGGCCAGGGTTTCAGCGGCGCGGGAAATCCGTTGCGCGCGGGACTCGAAGAAGCCGTGGCGCACGTCGAGCAGGCAATCGCCGATGCGTGCGCCGAAGCGCGAATCGAGCTGGCCGACATCGGCTCGGCTTGCGCGGCGATCGCCGGCATCAATCACCCGATTCACTATTACACGATGAAGGACGCGCTCGAAGAAGCGCTGCACATAGGTCGCCTCGAGCTTGTTACCGACGCGCGAGCGGCGCTCGAGGGCGCGCTCGATGGCAAGCCCGGCGTCGTGGTGATTGCGGGCACCGGCTCGATCGCAATTGGAATTAATGAATCCGGTGAGCAGGCGCGTTCCGGCGGTTTCGGCCCCACCTTGAGCGACGAGGGCTCGGGTTACTACATCGCGCAGCAAGCGTTGAAGGCGGTGGTGTCGTCATTTGATGGCCGTTCGCCGCGGACCCTGCTTGCGCAGCGAATCTGCGAGAGGCTCGGCGTCGCGAGCCCGGCGGATCTACCGGGTGTGATTTATAACAGTGACTCTGAACCGGTTGAAATAGCTCCGCTTGCCGAGCTTGTGGACGAGGCCGCGCGAGAGGGCGACGAGGTTGCGCGACAGATTCTGGCCGGCGCTGGTCGAGAGCTTGGGCGTTTGGCGCAATCGGTAATCGAGAAGTTGAATTTGAATCACAGCGCGTTTCGAGTGGCGTGCGTCGGAAGCGTCTTCAGGTCGGGCGAGGTTTTGTTGGGGCCGTTCCGCGATGCCGTTCACAGCATCGCCCCGCTGGCCGATGTAGGACCGCCCCTCGACTCGCCCGCCATGGGCGCGGTGAAGCTTGCCCAGATGCAGGAAGTCATGAGTGAAACGTGATGAGTGAAGAGTGATGCGTGAAACGTGATGCGTGAAACGTGATGCGTGAAACGTGACGAGTGAAGAGTGATGCGTGAAAAATGAAAACGTAATTGATCGGATACCGTCACGACGCATCACGTTTCACGCATCACGTTTTCACGCATCACGTTTCACGCATCACGTTCACGCATCACGCATCACGTTTCACGCATCACTCATCACGTTTCACGCATCACGCATCACGTTTCACGCATCACTCATCACGTTTCATTCTTCACGTTTCACTCCTCACGTTTCATTGATCACTCTTCGCCGAACGCTCTTCAATGTTAGAATCCTTCGCCGATGCAATTGCGCGCGCTCGATTTCGTCATCATCGCGGCTTACATGGCCGGCGTGTTGTTGCTCGGCTGGTACTTCAGCCGCAAGCAAAAGGACCTTCGCGATTATTTTCTATCTGATCACGATGTGCCGTGGTGGGCGATCGCGGCCTCGATTGTAGCGACCGAAACATCGGTAGTCACTTTCATCAGCGTGCCCGCATTTGCATTCGCGGCCGCGGGCGGCATCGGCGGCAACTTCACTTTCATGCAACTCGTGATCGGCTACCTGCTCGGCCGGTTGATCATCGTTGCTCTTTTCATTCCGCTTTATTTTCGCGGCGAGCTCTTCACTGTTTACCAAATCCTCGATCGCAGATTCGGCGGGAGCGTGAAGCGCGTTGCCGCGTCTCTTTTCATAACCACGCGATCGCTGTCGGACGGAGTTCGAATCTACGCGACGGCGATTCCGCTGGCGGTGGTTACGGGATGGGCGGACTGGAAATCGATTCTGGCGATCGGAGTCGTGATGATCATATTCACTTATCTGGGGGGGATCACGGCGGTCATCTGGGTCGAAGTCATTCAGCTTTTCATTTACATCTTCGGCGCGGTTGTAGCCGGAGTGATATTGCTCGAGCGAATCCCCGGCGGCCTCAGCGAGGTGATGTCCGTGGGATCGGCAGCCGGCAAGTTTCAGTTCTTCGATTTCGCAATGGACACCGCGCGCAGCTATACGTTCTGGGCGGGCGTGATCGGAGGCGCATTCCTAACCACGTCGACTCACGGAACCGATCAGTATATGGTCCAGCGCTATCTGTGCAGCAAAAACGCGCGGCAGGCATCGGCGGCGCTTCTGACAAGCGGCGTGATCGTGTTCGTTCAGTTCCTGATGTTCCTGATGATCGGCGTGATGCTGTTCGTGTATTACGGACAGCACGCTGCGCTGCCGGCCGAGATTACGCCGGACCGGGTGTTTTCGCATTTCATCTCGACCGAGCTTATGACCGGAGTGAAGGGACTGGTGATCGCGGCGATGCTTGCGGCGGCGATGTCGTCGTCGCTCAACGCGCTGGCTTCGACTGCGCTCGCGGATTTTTATCAGCCGTTGTTTGCGCCCAATCGAAGCGAGACTCACTACCTCAGGGTCTCGCACGTGCTGACCGCCGTGTGGGGAGCGGTGCAGATCGCGGCCGCGTTGTACATGATCGGAAAAGAAAAACGAATCGTGGACATCGTGCTCACGATCGCGTCGTTCACCAACGGGCCGATACTGGGTGTGTTCTTTCTGGGCACGCTTACGAAACGTGTGAGAAGAACGGGAGCGCTTGCGGGGATACTGACTGGCATCGCGGTGGTGAGTTTCGTGTGGTTGCGAATGAACGTGTCTTGGCAGTGGTACGTTTTGATAGGATCAGCGGTGACATTCATCGTTGGATATGTGGTGAGCGCGATGTTCGAGCGCGGGTTGCTTGAGGGAACCGAGGCGAAAGAAGCTATCTGACCTCAGCAACTCCGCCAGGAGTTAAATGTTTGTAGTAACGAACAACCCGGATCGCAAACCCCGTAGGGGTTCAACGCGCCTTTCTCTTCTAGGTGCACAACATTTGGCCGATACATTTCGCTCCTATGGAGCGAGGTCCCTCAAGTTGTTTGATTTCTATAAACATTCAATCCCTACGGGATTGCGAATCGCGGCGATTCTCCTTGTTGCCTCAATCACGACCGATTCGAGTATTGCACAGCGAAGGCCCGCTCAAACAACGCGTCAAACAAGCGGCGGGCTTGTCGAAGCGAAACCTGAGTCGGCCGGCATGTCGGGCGAGCGGCTCGCGAAGCTCGACGAAGCCGTGCGCGCGTCAATCGAGCGCAAAGAAACACCGGGTGCGGTTGTGCTTGTAGCTCGAAAAGGACGAATCGTTTATCGCAAGGCCTTTGGCGATCGCGCAATCGAGCCGAAGCGCGAACCGATGACCATCGATACGATCTTCGATCTGGCATCGCTGACCAAGATCGTTGCCACGGCGACTTCGATAATGATCCTGGTCGAGCGCGGAAAGGTTTCCCTCGCCGATCCAGTCGCGCTGTACATTCCCGAGTTCGGCAAGAACGGCAAAGACCGAATCACCGTCGAGCAGTTGATGACTCATCGTTCGGGTCTGCCTCCGGATAATGAGATTGCTGATTACGTTGGCAAGACGATTGATCCACTTTCGTTGATTTATGAATTGCGTCCGAGTTACGAGCCGGGGACGCGGTTTGTGTATTCGGATGTTGGGTTCATCCTCGCGGCAGAGATTGTGCGGCGAATCTCTGGTAAACGCATTGACCAGTTCGCGGGTGAGAACATCTACGCGCCTCTTGGGATGGTCGACACTGAGTTCAATAATCCAGAACTTTCGAAGAAGTTTCGTGATACCCCCGTCCGCACCCAATCAGGTGCTGTTCTCGATCTCACCTATCAGTTCTCAGCTGGGTACGCGCGGATTGCGCGAACCGCTCCAACCGAAAACCGCGAAGGCCGATGGATGCGCGGCGAAGTTCACGACCCGCGAGCTTACGAGATGGGCGGCGTAGCCGGACACGCGGGACTCTTCTCAACCGCGGACGACCTCGCGATCTTCTGCCAGATGATCCTCAACAAGGGCGAATACAACGGCGTTCGAATTCTCGGGCCTTACGCTGTCGAGCGAATGGTCAGCGCTCAGACGCTTCCGACTTCGCAGATGCGCGGCATAGGATGGGACATCAACACGTCGTTCTCGTCGAATCGCGGAGACCTGTTTCCGGTCGGCACATTTGGACATACCGGATTCACCGGCACCAGCATCTGGCTCGATCCCGCAAGCGAAAGCTTCGTGGTGCTGTTGACGAATCGAGTTCATCCCAACGGCAAGGGCGACGTCACGCGGCTGCGTTCATTCGTAGCTTCGATCGTCGCCGGAGCGACCACCGAAGCGCCACACGCGCCTGTGTTCGCGCATCTGAACTCACCGCCGACCTATGTCGATGCGCCGCGCGCGGTGATCACTCGCGGCGTGCCTTCGGGTCCTCTGCATCCGGTGCTGACTGGAATCGATGTGCTTGAACGCGATGGGTTCAAGCAGCTCGAAGGACGGCGAATCGGCTTGATAACAAATCACACCGGCCGCGACAGCAAAGGCCGCTCAACGATCGATGTGTTTGCATCGGCGAAGAATCTCAAGCTCGTCGCATTGTTTTCACCAGAGCATGGTCTACGCGGAATCGAAGATGCGAGCGTCGGCGATTCGCGAGACGAGAAGACCGGCCTTCCGATTTACAGTTTATATGAGAAAGATCGCCGCCGGCCGACTGCTGAAATGCTGAGAGACATCGACACGCTTGTATTTGACATCCAGGATGTGGGCACGCGCTTCTACACATACACGGCGACGTGCGGTTACGCGATGGAAGAAGCGGCGCGCAACAAGATCAAGTTCGTTGTGCTCGATCGCCCGAATCCAATAAACGGCTACGACATCGAAGGCCCTGTGGCGGAAAAGGAATTGACCGAGTCGTTCACGGCATATCATCCGATCCCGGTTCGTTACGGGATGACGATCGGCGAGCTTGCGATGCTGTTCAACTCGGAGCGCAGGATTGGCGCGGACCTGTCGGTGATCAGGATGGAAGGCTGGCGGCGCGCCGATTACTACGACGGTACGGCGCTGACGTGGGTGAATCCGTCGCCTAACATGCGCAGCCTCACCCAGGCGCTTTTGTATCCCGGCATCGGTCTGTTGGAGACTACAAACGTATCGGTCGGCCGGGGCACCGACACGCCATTCGAATTGATCGGCGCGCCGTGGATTGACGGCCAAAGGCTGGCCGAAGCTCTTAATCGCGCGGGACTGGCGGGTGTGCGATTCGTCCCGGTAAAATTCACCCCGCGGTCGTCCAGGTTCACGGGTGAAGAGTGTGGGGGCGTGAATATCGTTATAACTGATCGTGGGAGTTTTCGTTCAGTCATTACGGGTATCGAAATCGCATATCAACTAAACATGAATTATTCCAGCGCGTGGAAGGTCGACGATTACATCAGGCTATTGGCCAACCGTGCCGCTCTTGCGGCGGTGAAAGAAGGAAAGACTCCTTCGGAGATCGCGGCGACGTGGCAGGGGGGGCTGGCAGAGTTTGCACGAACCAGACAGAAGCATTTGCTTTACTAGTGAACGCATCCCCGCGATTCGACGGGGAGCGAAAGCTTGAGCCTCGGTCGTCCCTCAATCGGCGAACAGGCTTTACCATTCCGAATCCTTTGGAGGTACGCAATGAAACCAAGATTTCTCTCCTCAGTTTTGATCACCGCGCTGCTGTGTGCGTCGTCTGTTTCAATTACGATTGCGCAGGAAACAACCGCGACAATCACAGGGCAGATCACCGACTCGTCGGGGGCCGCCGTAACAGGCGCCGATGTTACAGTAATCAATATGAGCACGCGCGACGAGCGTAAGGCGAAGTCGGGCGACGACGGTTACTATTCACTGACCTCGATCCCGCCCGGAATCTATGACATCTCAGTCAAGCTTCAGGGGTTCAAAGAATACGTTAACAAGAGCGTCGAGTTGCTGGTGAATGATCGAAAGACGATCAACATCCAGCTCGAAGCCGGCGCGATCAGCGAGCAGGTAACCGTAACCGCCGATGCGCCGATCGTGCAGACTTCGCCAACGGTCGGCGACGTGATTGAAAATCGCAAGGTCGTCGAAATCCCGCTCAACAACCGCAGCTTCCTTCAACTTGTAACTCTGGTCCCCGGTGTAACCACAGACGAAACTGCCGAGGCAGGCATCGGTCTGACTAATCTGACGACGATCCTGATTGGAGGCAACCGGCGTAACTCGACAAACTACCTGGTCGACGGTGTCGCCAACGTCGATGTCGGATCGAACATTACACTGCTCTCGATGCCGACCGTGGATTCGATCCAGGAGTTCAAGGTGATCACGTCGGTTCCGACGGCGGAGTTTGGGCGAGCATCGGGCGGCGTCGTGAACGTGATCACCCGCGGGGGCGGGCGCGACTTCCATGGGGGCGCGTACGAATTCCTGCGCAACGACGCATTCAACTCGAACAGCTTTTTGAGCAACGCGGCCGGCCGCTTCTGCGATCGCGGCGATGCGGCGCCCATAGGAAAAACGTGCGGAGATCCGCGGGTTCCGGTTCCACTGCTTCGCTATAACAATTTCGGCTACACGTTCAGCGGACCGGTTTGGATACCGGGGATCTATTCGCGTGGACACGATAAGACGTTCTTCTTTTTTTCCGAAGAGTGGCGGCGGATCATCAGGCAGCCCACCGAGAATTTCGTCACCGTGCCGACGCTACGAGAGCGGAGGGGTGACTTTTCGCAGGGCACTGCTCGGCTATTCGATCCGGTCACCGGAACAGAATTCACGACGAAACAAATTCCAACAAACAGGCTGGATCCAACCGCGCTGGCAATCTTGAATCTGTTTCCTGAGCCGACGATTCCAGCCACCACTCCGGGTGTCGACCCGAATCGCATTCTGGCCGTTGCGCCGGGGATCAACAACACTCGACAGGAGACTTTGCGCATCGACCACACGATAAGCCCGAAGCATCAGCTCACCGGACGTTACACCCACGACCTCAGCCAGACGCGCGAACCGGGCGGGTTGTTCCAGGCCGCCACCACGTTCCAGATTCCCGGTATCGCGACCACCGACACCAACGTTCCTGGCCAGGTCTTTTCCGTTTCGCTGATCAGCACCTTCGGAACGAGCATCGTCAACGAAGCGACTTTTGCCTACTCGAGCAACGACATCACCGATTCACTGGTGGGAAGCTGGAACAAACAAAACGTGAGCATTCCCAATACGGAATTGTTTCCAGAGAACAATTCCGACCTGCCGCCAACAATCAGCATCACCGGCTTCTCGTCGATGGGCTCGGGTCAGATCATTGGGATCCACTACAAGAACTTCAATCCGAAAGACAACCTGACGTGGGTTCGCGGGCCGCACACGATGAAGTTCGGAGCGGATCTGAGTTGGGAACAGAAGAATGAAAACGCCGCCAATGTAACTCAGGGCACGTTTGGTTTCACGGGAACGCAAACCGCGCGTACGGGCGTGTCGGGGAGCGGGAGGCCGCTGGCGGATTTTCTTCTTGGGCGCGCGAGCACCTACAGCGAGTCGGAATTCGATGTCACCAACAATTTGCGGTTTGGACGAACCGAGTTCTACGCTCAGGATACCTGGAAGGTGAAACCGAATCTGCAGGTCGACTACGGAATGCGTTATCAGTTGTTCCGCACGCCGGTCGATGCGAACAACGTGCTGACGGCATTCTTTCCGGAGACTTACTCCGCCGCCAATGCTCCGGCATTTGCTAATGCGACGGGCACGCAACTCGTGAAAGGGAGCGGCGATCTGCTGAACGGCATCGTGATCGCGGATCGAAACTCTCCGTTTGGACGAAGGATTCAGCAACTGGATAAGAACAATTTCGGTCCGCGAGTGGGATTCGCGTGGAGCCCATCGGTTGAAGGCGGATTTTTGTCCAAAGTCTTTGGCGGTCGTGACCAGACGGTGATTCGAGGAGGCTACGGGATCTATTACGACCAGGTGCTGGTTGGTACGCTGGAGCAGAACACGTTCACCAATCCTCCATTCGTCAACACAGCTTCGCTGACGGGTACGGTGGCAAATCCGATCACCTACGCGAATCCGTCGGCGGGTGCGCCGCCGGGGACCGTTGCGCCGCGCGCGCTCATAACCACTACAAGCCCGTTCATTACTCCCATCACTCAGCAGTGGAACCTGACAGTGCAACGGCAATTCGGAAAGTCCACGGCGTTTGAGATTGGTTATCTGGGGTCGGGTGGCAACCACCAGACCCGGCCGGTTGACATCAACGCGCCGACACCGCAGGAGATACTGGCAGCCGCGAAGGGCGTGGCCGGTTGTGACCCCGCGTTGAACGCTTCGAACAATCCGAACAACTGCATTAACCTGGCGCGTCCGTTCAGGGGCTACACAACGATTACCGATCGCCAAACCACGGCTACCTTCCGTTACAACGCGCTGATCAGCGCGCTTAGGATTCAGAACGTGAAAGGCTTGTCGGCGCAGTTGTCCTACACGTGGTCAAAGAATCTGACCGATTCAACGAACGATCGAGATTCCGCCGATCTGCCGCAGGTGCGCAACAACTTTGCGATCGAACGAGCGGTGTCGCGATTCGATCGCACTCACGTGTTCAAGGCGAGTTACGTCTATGAGATTCCTTATCCGAAGGACGGATACATGGCGCGCGCTGTTTTGAATCAGCTTCTGGGAGGATGGCAGATCTCCGGGATAACGACGGCTCAAACCGGCTTGCCGCTCAACCGGGTGGTTCAAGCGACCGGTCCGGGCCCGCGCGGGACTCGGCCAAATCAGGTGAGCGATCCATTCCAGAACGTGCCGACCGGCGTAACTGGAACCACCGTTCCTTACTACATCAACCCACTCGCATTCCGGCCAACGGCGGTTGGCGAGATAGGGACTTCGGGTCGCGCGCCGTTCCGGTTCCCCTTCTTCAAAGGGACGGACCTGAACATCGCAAAGAACTGGCACGTGGCTGAACGCTACCGGATACAATTCCGAGCGGAGTTCTTCAACGTGTTCAACAACACAACCATCAACGACATATTCCAGACGGTGCCGAACCTGCTGCCCACTGATCCAGTGTTCAACAGCGTTGAGAATCTGGTGAAGAACAGCTCGAATCCGCAGTTTGGACAGGTCTTCGCCACACGCAGAGCAAGAGAGATTCAGTTTGGTTTGAAGTTCAATTTCTGAAAGCGGACCGGAGACCGAGGACGGCAGACCGCGGACAGTTTTCAGCGCCCGTCCGCCGTCTGCGGTCTTCGGTCACCTTGAGTACAAATCCATCACCTGTTCCAGCGCGCGGCGGCACACGGCACAAAACGCGGGACTGCGAGTGAACATGATGCAATCGACTTCGGGGCGATAGTAACCCTTTGCTTCGTAAATCGCGCCTTCGAATGCGCCGACTTTACCCGCGTACTTTTCAGACGCAAAGAACTTCTTCTCCCACTCGCGATTCTCACGGAACAGCGCTTCCATCTCGGACTCGGGCCGGTTCTCCGCTCGGATCTTCGAACGACGAGTTGAGTACTCGCGTGAGTGAGCTTCGTATTCTTCTTTGTTCCACGGCGTCGGTATAGGGGTTCCCGGCGCGACGAGGTCCTTCCACTTCAGGTCCTTCGGCTCGAGCAGCGCCGTTGCGTTCGGCTCCCACGGTTCGGTCCGGACAGTCGTTGGAAGGTAGGCGACAGGCGAGGTGTAATACTCGTCGGCCAGTCCCGCGAAGTGATGCCCGAACTCGTGAACAAAGATATAAGGAGCTTGCTCACTGTCGGCGGCTACCGTGCTATACAGGCCAAAGATTCCGCCGCCGCCATACGTGCGCGAGTTGGTGATGATCTCGATGAACTCATACGGCGCAAACGAAGCAATGTCGCGAACCGCGTGATTGTCGAAAGTCAAAACGTATCGCTCGGAGCCAAACGCGTCGTAGCTCGCTCCAAGCGGCGAGCGGCGATGCACTCCGGTCGAAGGGCGCGAGACGCCGGATTCATCCGAGGCCGGACAAAGTCCCCAGACGTTGAAGTCGTTGCGGCGCTCCTTGAATGGCGAGGTCGCGAACAGAATCGCAAGGAGCCGCTTCGCATCGGCTTCGAATTTCCTGCGTTCGGCAGCAGTGTAACCGTCCCCCATAATCAGGAAGTCAACCTTCGCGGCCGGATCGCCGCTCTTCTGCAGTTCGATCAGCGGACCCGTTGCGGCGGGCTTTGAAGTGTCCACGAACATATCTTTAGGATCGATGATCGTCGACCATATTTCACGAAACGCATTGTTCGCGTCGCGTTTTTTCAATACGACCTGCGCGGGCGCCTGAAGAGCGGGGAAGCGCAGTGATTCGCTGAAGGTGCGATTCATGCTCTTCGCTTCATCGGTGCTTTCCCATTCGCCATAGATCGAAGCGAACCCGCGCGAATAGAGCAGACGGTTCGTCGTGCGGTCTCGCACTTCGAACAGGTACTTGCCGAGATTTGTTTCGTCGATGTTTTTCCGAGGATTGCCGGGCCACGGAAGCGGTTCGCTGACTACGCGGTCGAGACTGAACATCTCTTGTGTAGAGTTGCCTGTATGGTAGTAATCGACGCGCATAGTGCGCGGCGCCCCAGACTGACCATTCGCGGCAATGGTGATGGCGAACAGCAGAACGATGACGCTTAATGCGATCAGAGGTCTTTTCAACATAGCGATGATTTTATCAGGAGATTGAGAGGTTGGCCCATTGGGTAGTGGGGTCTTAGTGTGTTGGTCGCTGATTATCGCGCCGCTCCTCAGCGTCCTCGGCGTCCTCTGCGGTTAAATCCCGGCATTGATTAGGAAAAAACCGCGGAGGACGCCGAGTACGCCGAGGACTGCGTTGTCGGCCAACGCGCTAATACACCACTACCGCCCATTGCCTTCCCCTCGGGTTGATGCTGTTTCTTGACCCTCGAAGTACCCTCTCTTAGAATTCGTCTCGACCAGAGTTCCACTGCTCACCAAGAGGCCGTTACTTGCTCAAGCTATCGACACCGCTCTACGAACTTCACCTGCACGAGATTCCGCGCGTCGCGATGAAGACCGCGCAGAAGCTCGCGCAAGGCGCCGCCGGGGCGGTTTCATCAGCCGCTGATCCTCGTTCGGTGACCGTCGACGATCTGATTCACTATCTGCCGATGCGCTACGAAGATCGCTCGAATCTTACCAGCGTTCGCAATCTGCAAAATGGAATGTGGGCGACGATCGACGTCAGCGTTCGCGTAGCCGGCACTTATCCGGTGAAGGGCGGCAAGCTGCGCATCTTTGAGATCTCGGGCACCGACAGCACCGGGCAGATTCGCGCGTTCTGGTGGAATCAGGGCTATCTTCAGACTTCGTTCAAGCAAGGCAGACGCGTGCTGCTATATGGTCAATGGAAGAGAAATCGCCGCGGGTTCTTTGAGGTTGAGAATCCCGATCACGAATTCGTTTTGGATGATGACGATTCCGATCCTATTCACACCGGCCGGCGAGTTCCGATCTATCGCAAGCTCGGCGAGATTCGAACCAAGCAGCTTCGCTCGATCATGCATCACGTGCTGGCGCGGCTCGATTTCTCACAGATCCGGGAAACGATTCCAGAGGAAGTGCTGACTCGCGGCGAGTTGATCGGAAAAACGGAATCAATAAAGCAGGTCCACTTCCCCGCCGAGGACGCGCCACTCGAGGCGTACAACAATTTCAAATCGCCGGCGCACCGGCGATTGATCTTCGAGGAGTTTTTCTGGATGTCCCTTGCTATGGGGCTTCGCCGGGAGGGGCGCGAGCAGGCGCGGAAAGGAACCACGATTGAAGTCAACGATCGCGTGCGCAACGCCGTGCGCGCGATTCTGCCCTTCAAACCAACCGGCGCGCAGAAGCGAGTACTCGCCGAGATTGTTTCGGATATGACCGGTTCAAAACCGATGAATCGCCTGCTTCAGGGCGACGTCGGCTCGGGCAAAACAATCGTAGCCGTCCAGGCGGCCATCGTCGCAATCGAAAACAGTTATCAAGCTGCCATCATGGCGCCGACTGAAATCCTGGCCGAGCAGCACGCGCGCAACATCAAGCGCATGGTCGCGAAGGCCCCGTATCGAGTCGAGCTTCTCACGGGCTCGCTCGCAGTCGCGCGCAAGCGAAAGCTTCACGCCGACATCGAAGCGGGCGAGATTGATTTGGTTATCGGCACTCACGCGTTGATTCAGGAAGCCGTCAAGTTTCACAAGCTCGGATTTGTGGTCATCGACGAGCAGCATCGGTTCGGCGTGCTTCAACGAGCCGAGCTGATGAAGCGCGGCTACAATCCCGATGTGCTGGTAATGACAGCGACGCCGATCCCGCGGTCGCTCGTGATGAGCGCCTATGGTGACCTTGATCTATCGATCATCGATGAGATGCCGCCCGGAAGAAAATCAATTGTCACTCGCGTGCGCGGCGAAGAGTCGCGACGGAAGATGTACAAATTCCTGGACGAGAAGATCCGCGCCGGCGCGCAGGTCTACATCGTCTACCCGCTTGTCGAAGAGTCGGAGAAGCTCGACTTGCTCAACGCCACTCAGATGGCTGAGCATCTTCAGAGTTCGGTGTTCCCAAACTTCCGCGTCGGGTTGATTCACGGACGCATGAAGCAGGAAGAGAAAGACTCGGTGATGGACGAGTTCCGCGACGGCGCCATCAACATACTGGTTTCGACCACGGTGATCGAAGTGGGAGTCGACGTGCCGAACGCCAGCATCATGATCGTCGAGCACGCCGAGCGATTCGGACTTTCTCAGTTGCATCAGCTTCGCGGAAGAGTCGGGCGCGGCGACGAGCAGTCCTACTGCATACTGCTCGCCGGCGACAAGCGGAGCCCCGAAGCGCGCGAGCGGCTGGCGATCATGGAAGAGACGAATGACGGGTTCAAGATTGCGGAGAAGGATCTGGAGATACGGGGCCCGGGCGAGGTGATGGGGACGCGTCAATCGGGCGAGGCGCAGTTTCGAGTTGGAAACATCGTTCGCGATTACGATTTGTTGGAACTCGCCAAGCGCGAAGCAGATCGTATGCTGACGGCTCGCCGCAATTCGCGCGAGACCGCGCGCCTGATTCAACTCACTCGACAACAGCGAAAATTTGGTCTCGCCGCGGTGGGTTAACGGCGCTGGTCTACGACATCAGCTCGTGTCGAGGCAGTTGGACACTGAGGTATGCGGCTACGGCTCGCACGACACGCATCCAAAGCGCAAGCTCCGTATGTTGATGATTTCCCAACTTTCCTGGCCCCGCATCCGTCTATAGAATGAAGCGGATGAGGGTCGAATACGCGTAGGTGGCGCGGGAGCGACTTGGAACTGAGCGACACGCAAATAATCGAGCGCACGCTTGGAGGCGAACCCGACGCTTTCAATATGCTGGTGCGCCGCTGGGAACGGCAAATTTATGGCCTCACGCTCAGGATGCTGGGCCGCGATGAAGAAGCCAGGGACGCGACCCAGGAGACGTTCCTTTCGGCCTATCGCAATCTGCCCAAGTTCCGCGGCGAAGCAAAATTCTCCTCGTGGATTTATCGAATCGCCCTCAACATCTGCAACACGAAACTGAGGAGCAGGTCTAAATTCGCGGTCTCGCTCGACGAACAACGCGAGACAACCGGGTTCGAGCTTGCGGCGGATCTGGAGGACCTTGGCAGCGGCATTCAACGCGAGCAGATTACCCGGCACGTGCGACGCGCGTTGCAGGGGCTGCCGTTCGAGATGCGCCAGGTCATCATAATGAAGGAGTACGAGGGGTTGAAGTTTTCAGAGATCGCGGAGGTGCTCGGCATCCCGCTCTCTACGGTGAAGACCAGGATGTACACCGGTCTTTCCGAGTTGAGAAAGCGGCTCGAGCACTTGCGCGAGGCGATGTGACTGTAATGAAGTTGGAAATGAGTGGTGAAGAAATGAACACACAAAATAACTGCAATATGCACGAAGCTCTGATGTCATATTTGTACGACGAGTCGGCGCCGGACGAGAAGCTTCGTGTCGAAACCCACCTCACCGGCTGCGGCGCCTGCAAGCAGGAACTCCACGCATTCGAACGCGTGCGAGGAATGCTTCAGCAATGGCAGCTCGATGACTCGCCGGTCGTGCGAATCGTGACAGATCAAAGCCGCGGCAAGCGATCGATCCTCGCGGTGCTGAAGGAATTGATTTCGGTGACTCCAATTTGGGCAAAGGCGCTGGGCGCAGTCGCGATGGCGATGCTTGTGCTCGCGGTGCTCGGAACCGATCTGAGCTTGGGCCGCGGAGGTGTTTCGTTTCATGCGGACTTGCTGCGCCGCAACCGCGTCGTCGAGCCGTCAAACATTGGCGGTCCACAGAATCCGATGTCGAGTGATCGGGCTAGCATCGAACAGGTTCGAGCTGAAATGAAGTCGCTTGTAAATCAACTGGTCGCCGATAGCGAGCGCGAGCAGAAAGAACGGATCAAGGCCGAGCTTGTGAGTTTGCAGGCAGGCCTTCAAAACACTCACTCGGCGGATCTGGCAAAGGTCATATCGCGAATTCAGGAACAGCAGACAAGACTCAAGACGATCGAACGCGACATCGATCGCCGCGAAGGTTTGGATTTGACCGACATACTTTTCAGCGAGGTAAGCAAGCCCGCAGAGCGATCAACCGCCGGCGGTGATTAAGTTCTTACGAGATGCCACAGGGCTAACGGCGGCTGTCGAGTCTCACGCGAGTTTGGGAGAGTTCGCGCGGGGCGGGCGCGGGAAAAGGGAGAGTCCACGCGCTGTTGTTCGGTTAGTCGTCGAGGCTCTGTGGTTGCTATCGAGGCCGGGGATTGAGCAAGCTCATCCCCGGCCTTTGTCTCCGTCACGGTCTATAGGGGACAGGCGCTCTCGACAGAGCCGTGAAGCAGAAGGCCGACTATCACGCTCCTCGCCATCCAGTAGGCTCGCAGCCTCCAACGACAAGAGTCTCGACCACTACAGCCTTTATGGCATGGGATTGAAAAACACATCCCATGCCCATCGGCCAACCTGCTGACCGTGTGCATCGCGTATTTTCGCGCGATAACGAAATTGGTTGCCGTACTCGTCGGTCCGTCTTGACTCTCTGTAGTTAAGCTCAATTGATGCCACACCAAGTGATGTCAATGCGTAGAGTTCGTTTGCCTCTGCCATACCGTTGTGGTTGACATCTCTCCATAAACGCAGATATGAGTATGCGGCATCGAGACTGCTTATCTTTCCATCTTCATTTCCACCATTAAACAGCTTATCGAACTCGGCGAGCGCGATGAATCCGTTAGGCTCAGGGGATGCTGGTTGAGGTGTCAGGTCACCGAACAACTCCGTGCCATTATCAATCGTGCCATTGCCATTGCGGTCTAGCACCAAGAACGCGTCGTCTGAGTCAGTAGCTGTCCAGGCAGTGCGTCGCGCCCAACCCTTTACATCAAGATCGAATCTCACACCGTTTGAAAGATTGGTTAAAGCAAAGCCGTCGCCATCAATGTCCATTAAGATAGGGCTGTGAGGATTGATTGCTGTGCACTGACAGCCATCCCATCCGCCACACTCTATGCAACCGACTATGTCATAGCATGCACAGCCTTCGGCGCTCCCTCCACCCCCACCACTGCCGCTCTGATAACCACCCCCTTGTTGCACTGCCGCGTTGTCGCACGCTGTAGGTCCGCTAAGGGGTTTGCAAATGGCATTAGGATAATATGCTGGAGGCCCCATTACTGAGCCACCACAACTCCCGGCAGCACAACCAGTGCAATTTGTTAGCCCAAACGAATGGCCTATTTCATGAGCCATAAGATTGGTGACGTACTCCGGCGTGTTTCCAGTGAGGTATTGTGGATTTAGCCACGTAGTTGCGCTGACTCGGCTAACACCGTTGCTCGTACCTGTAGTTTCGCCTTGGTTCTCTGGATTAGCAGGGGTCGTTTGCCTATTCACTTGATATGTATTATTGCCAGTTATGGGATTGGTATTAGATGTGAAAATGAAGGTCACACCGGAACCATTCCCAGTGGCACCTCCCGCATTCTCCCAGCCTGTGAATCCTGCTCTTACGGCTCCCTTTTCCGCATCACTAAAGGATGGATCGATGTTGACGGTAACTTGAGCGCCTTTCGCCCAAGTCTGCGTTGGTCCATTAGGAGCGGTTACCGGTGGACACCCGCTTTGGGTATCTCCACTCTCAGGGAACAGGAAAACTGATACGCAGAAGATAACGAGAGCACCGATGACTATGAGATAGGGTTGAAAGCGCTTTGTTCTCATTGTCGTAACTTCTCCTGGCCAACAGATTCTTTCACCATATTCAAGAACGCGTTCTCAGTAGAGCGCTCATAAGCGGCAAACTGATCGCCTGTATCCAATGGAAAGACATGCTCCGAGTGCAGCTTATAGCCGGTGACGATGCGATAGTATTGGTCCTCGTCGTTGCGCTTGAGGAAAAACAGGTATTTGCGACCAACCTCCGGCATACCCTGATTAGCCACTCTGTATTGCTCAATGCGTCCAGATGAAAACTGTACATCTCCGCCGGGACGTTCTGCGGCGATTATGCCATTAGAATGCAGCAGGGCTCTGTCGTCTTTGAGCACTTCTTCAACTTCAATTGTAAACTCGGAATAGACAGCCGTTTTATCATTTGATAGATATGCCTCTCCCTGAATAACCCTTCCGACCACAACAACATCGCTCTGAGTAGTTGGCAAGGCGGGTAAGTTGATCAGCCAGTCGCTAATTAAAGGTAGCGGATAGACGCCGGGTGGGTTCTCCTTCACCCAGTTCGCTTTGTCGTAACGGCTATTCCTGGCCTGCCTCGTAGCTCGCTGCTCCTTGCTCTTGGGTTCCGCTGCGTTGAAAAGTGCAAGTGGAGCATGATTGTTCTGATCACTGTTCTTCGAGCGGTTTCCTTTTGCAGGAGCTGACTCAACTTGCCTCTTGCTAGGCAGCGCCCCTAAAGCGGCAACCCCAACGATGATGAGTGCGCAAATAGTCAGTAGTTTTCTTGTTTTGAGAATTCGCATAATAGCTCCGTGTTGATTTCTTGATCCAGAACTAGAGTGCCCTGTGCATTCAGGAGAGACTTTGGATCTATACATCCACGCATCGTAGTAACACCGACCGTGTGATCATTTCAGGACCCGAAACTCAGGACCCGAAACCTTTGCTCGATAAACCAGTCTATACCCATGACGTTTTGCCGTGTCAAGAAAAAATTCATCGAAGAGCCTGATCAGGGCTCGCTGGCACTCGATCCAATGCCCAGCAACTCGGATCGCAGTCAGGATCCGCCGCATAGGAGCAAGGTTTGGGGTATTGCCTGGCCGCACGCAGGCGACTATGATGAGCAAGGATTGGAGCTGACGCGAGGTCTAAATGAGCACGCAGCTTGAGATCAAACCAGAGACGGCTGATATGCTTGCTGCTCAGGCGAAAGAACTCGGTATGTCGAGCGACGAGTACCTGAGAAGTTTGCTTGGACGCACGAATCGGCAGACGGAAGAACGACCTCTTTACGAAACGGCGACGCCCGACGAGTTGGCGGAGGCTTTTCGTGAGTGGTCCGCCAGCCACGCGGTCCTAACAGTAATCGCCGATGATAGCCGGGAGAGCATCTATGAGGGGCGCGGTGAATGAGTGTGCTCCTCGACACCAACATCCTGACTCGCTCCGCTCAACCCAGGATTCATCCTACTTATGCAAGCGCTTGAAAGAATTCGCGCGCGGGCGGCATCGGCTCCGAAGCACATCGTGTTGCCGGAGGGCGAAGATGAACGCACCATCGTGGCCGCCGCGCTGACTGTTCGCGAGCGCCTCGCCCGTCTTACGCTCCTCGGGCGCGAGGACGTCATCCGCGATAAAGCAGCGACGCTTGGCACCACACTCACCGGAGTTTCAATTCTCGATCATCGGCGTTCATCCGAGCGTGACAAATACGCCGCTCGCTATTTCGAGGCGCGCCGCGCCAAAGGCATAACCCAGGATGAAGCTCGCCAGCAGATGGATGATCCGCTTTACTTCGGCAACATGATGGTGCGCGAAGGCCAGGCCGACGGCAGCGTGTCGGGCGCTACGCATACGACGGGACACACGGTCAGCGCCGCGCTCAGGTGCATCGGACCGAAGCCGGGTCTCAGGATAGTTTCAAGCTTCTTTTTGATGGTCGTTCCCGGTTCCCAGCTTGGAGAAGGCGGCGCGTTTATCTTTGCGGATTGCGGAGTGGTTGTTGATCCCTCGGCTTCCCAGCTTGCGGAGATTGCGATTGCATCGGCTGATTCGGCGCGCGCGCTTCTCGGAGTCGAGCCGCGAGTCGCGTTGCTTTCGTTTTCGACCAAGGGCAGCGCGAAGCATCCGCTGGCGGACAAGATCATTGAAGCGACGCGCACGCTTCGCGAGCGAGCGCCCGGGTTGATGGCCGACGGCGAACTGCAAGCCGACGCGGCCATCGTACCGGCAATCGGGCAGAGCAAAGCTTGCGGCAGCCAGGTTGCGGGACGCGCGAACACGCTGGTATTTCCAAATCTTGAGTCTGGGAACATCGCTTACAAACTTGTCGAGCGGCTGGCGGGAGCGGCCGCCGTCGGCCCGATACTCCAGGGACTCGCGCGGCCGGCGAACGATCTCTCGCGCGGCTGCAAAGCCGAAGACATTCGCGACGCCATCGCGATCACCGCGGTGCAAGCGCAGGCGTCATAACGTCAGTATTGCCGGCAGTCATGCAGCGAGCCAGCTATCCAATCACTCCCGCGGTCCGCGTGCTCCGCGAAAAAAGAATCGAATTCGAGCCACACCTTTACAATTACAAAGAACACGGCGGGACCGCTCGTTCGGCGGCGGAACTCGGAGTGGACGAACATATCGTGATAAAGACACTGGTGATGGAAACCGAGTTCGGGAACCCGTTGATAGTGCTTATGCACGGCGATCTCGAAGTCTCGACGAAGCAGCTTGCAAGAATGATTGGAGCCCGGAGCGTTTTGCCTTGCGATCCATCGACCGCGCAGAAGCACACAGGTTATCAGGTTGGCGGCACGAGTCCGTTTGGCACGCGAACGGAGCTTCCCGTTTTCGCCGAAGAGACCATCTTCGAGCTGTCGAAGATTTACATCAACGGAGGCAAGCGAGGATTCCTGATTTCAATCGACCCGGATGATTTGAAATGCGTGTTGCCGGTTCGGGAAGTGAGCGTAGGCATCGCCGCAAAGTGATCGAAGAAAGCGAGCAATCATAATGTCTGTGGATATTGAGCAAGCCCTGGATGAGAAGGAAGTCGATTCGAGTCCATTCAGGCAATTCGAAATCTGGTTCAAGCAAGCGGAGGCCGCGGTGCCGATCCTGCCCAACGCGATGACGCTTGCGACCGCCACCAAAGACGGAACGCCTTCCGCGCGCGTCGTCCTGCTAAAGGATTTCGATGAGAGTGGTTTTGTTTTCTACACGAACTACGACAGCGCGAAAGGGAAAGAACTGGATGAGAATCCAGTTGCTGCGCTTTGCTTTTACTGGTCCGAACTCGGGCGGCAGGTTCGGATAACCGGGACTGTTACCAAAACCTCAAGTGAGGAATCTGAAGCCTATTTTCATACTCGTCCGATCGACAGCCAGTTGGGCGCGTGGGCTTCGAATCAGAGCGAGGTAATCACCGGCCGTGCTGTGCTCGAAGCCAGGATGGAAGAACTGTCGCCGAAGTACGAAGGCAAACACATTCCGCTGCCGCCGCACTGGGGAGGTTATCGACTCACGCCGGTGGCGATTGAGTTCTGGCAAAACCGCTCAAGCCGTCTTCACGATAGGATTCGATACAGGCTTGACGGTGCGAGGTGGGTACTTGAAAGACTCGCGCCTTAGGACGCAGCCATGCTTGGAGATCCGAAGACCGGCCGTGCAGTGTCAAACTTGACGGCGGTGATTGCCGAACTTCCTTGCTCGACTCTGACGACTTGAGCCGGATACTTCATCCACCTTTTTCCCTGCAGCGGAAGTTGAATGTAAACGTCCAATGCCGTGCCCTCGGCCGGAGCATGAGGGATCGACAACAGCGCGCCGGTGGAGCTTATGTTACGCAGCACGCCCGTCTCGACGAACCTTTCTCCACCATCAACGTTGCCTTCAACTCTGATTTGCCAATCCACTTGAAAGCGCTTCGCTCTTCTTCGTTCGATCAAAGTGCCTCCAGTGTGCTTCAGACAAATTGCGTTATTGACTACTTGCAGCACTCTCTTTTACAGCATCCTCCGACAAATTGAAATTGAAAATTGAGGTATTTGTCCTTGATGAAAGAATAAATTGAGCAGGAACACGGCCCGCTCCTTGTAACCCTTTGGGGCTGCTAGTAAACTATGCCAACTTTTCAGAGGGCTTCAATGGCTGTTGGGCAGAATGTTTTACGCAAAGAAGGCTACGCGAAACTGACCGGCGACGCTCGCTATGTCGATGACATCTCGTTCGACCGGATGATGTTCGGCAAAACGATTCGGAGCGCGGTTCCGCGGGCCCTCATCAAATCCATTGAATTCGATCCTTCATACGACTGGTCGCAAATCGTAATCGCCGATTATCGAGACATCCCGGGCGCAAACTATGTCGCGTTGATCGAAAACGATCAGCCGTTGCTCGCCCAGTCAGAGGTGCGGCACTGTTATGAACCCATTCTGCTGATCGCTGCCGAAACCAAACAGAGCCTTGAGCAAGCCTCCCGGCACATTCGCATCGAATACGAAGAACTGACGCCGGCGTTGACTATCGAGGATTCGCTTGGGTGCACGGAAACGATTTATGGAAGCGACAACGTGTTCAAGCGATTCCTGATCGGGCGCGGCGACATCGACGAAGGATTTGCCGCCGCCGACCGCATCATCGAAGGCGAGTATCGAGTGCCGCATCAGGAGCAGCTCTACATCGAGCCGCAGGGGATGATCGCGATTCCGGGCGACGGCGAAATGACCGTGATGGGTTCGATGCAGTGCCCCTACTACATTCACAAAGCGCTCAAGCAACTGTTCGATCTGAGCGACGAGCAGGCGATCGTGATTCAAACAACTACAGGCGGCGGATTCGGCGGCAAGGAAGAGTATCCGTCGATGATCGCGGCACACGCGGCGCTGCTCGCAAGAAAAGCAGGGCGCCCGGTCAAGATCATCTACGATCGAGCCGAAGACATCGCCGCGACGACCAAGCGTCATCCCGGCATTATTCGCCACCGAACCGGAGTCACTCGAGACGGGCGATTGACCGCGTCCGAGATAGACATCGTGCTCGACGGCGGCGCTTATGTGACGCTCACGCCGGTCGTGCTGTCGCGTGGCGCGATTCACGCGCTCGGTCCATACGCTTGCGACAACGTGCGAATCGCGGCGCGCGCCGTTGCTACGAACACGCCGCCCAACGGAGCGTTTCGAGGATTCGGCGCGCCTCAGGTCGCTTTCGCGTACGAGATGCAAATGGAAAAGATCGCCGCCGAGCTTGGCATTGATCCGCTCGAACTGCGTCGAATAAATCTGTTGCGAGAAGGCGACATCACCGCGACTGGACAGCGATTGACCTGGAGCGTTGGTTCGGAAGAAGTGTTGAACGCGGCCATTGAAAGGTCGAGTTACTTTGAAAAGAAGCGAGCGATCGAGGCTTCACACGGGCACCCAAATCCTGGCAAACGCCGCGGCATCGGGCTCTCGTTCTTTTTTCACGGCGCGGGATTCACCGGCAGCGGCGAAGCAAAGATGAAGGCTCAAGCCGGTGTCGAGATCACCGGCGAAGGGCGCGCCCGGGTGCTGTCGGGCTCGACTGAGATCGGCCAGGGGACTCGCACGATCTTTTGCCAGATCGTGGCGGACGAGTTGGGCATCGACTTTGATGATGTCGACATCGAGGACCCCGATACGTCGCGAGTGCCCGACAGCGGCCCGACCGTCGCCTCGCGCACGACGATGGTCGTGGGCCGAGTCGTTCAGCTTGCGGCTCGCGAAATAAGAGAGAAGCTGATCAACTTCACAGCGGAACGATTCGGCGCGCCGGAAACGCAGTTGACCGCCGGGCGATTTGTCGCGACCGAAAGACCGCTCGCGAGCTTCGAAGAGATCGCTCGCGAATACGTCACACACCACGGCGAGCTGCGCGCTTACGCCCGTTACGCTTCGCCTCCCGATATCGAATGGGACGACGAAACCTATTCTGGCGATGCTTATCCTTGTTACTCGTGGGGTGCCGAAGTGGCCGAAGTCGAAGTCGACATGGATACGTATGAAGTGACGTGCACGAAGATCACAACTGCGCAAGACATCGGCCGCGCGATTCACCCGGTGCTGGCGGCGGGTCAGATCGAAGGCGGCACGTTGCAGGCTGTCGGCTACGGTTTGCTCGAAGAGTTGGTTTGGGACAAAGGGCGAATCGTCAACAATCGAATGACCAACTACATCATTCCAACATCGCTTGACGCGCCTGAAATGGAAACAATCATCGTCGAGACGGATTATCCGCACGGGCCGTTCGGCGCGAAAGGAGTCGGCGAGCTACCGATGGATGGGGCCGCGCCGGCGATCGCGGCGGCTGTCTTCAACGCCACGGGAGCGTTTGTTGACGAGATACCGATAACCCCCGAACGGTTGATGGCCAAGATTCCTGGGAACCACAGATGAACACAGATGGACACAGATAGGGAGGAAGAAACGAAGACTAATGTCGCCTTTGCGTAAGCATCAAGTCGTACCGATCCCCAAGGCTTCTTATCCGTGTTTATCTGTGTTCGTCTGTGGTTCCATATCTCTTATGGCGATCAATGATCAGATTCCCGGGAACCACCGATGAACACAGATGGACACGGATAAGGTGACAGAGACGATTATTGGTTGTGCGATGAAAGTGAGCAACACATTGGGCGTAGGCTTCTTGGAGAAAGTGTATGAGAACGCCCTTGTAATCGAGTTGCGGAAAGCTGGCCTTTTAGCCGAGCAGCAGAAACCGATCCTTGTTAGATATGAGGGAGCCGTCGTTGGAGATTATGTTGCCGATATTGTGGTCAACCGCTCGATCCTTTTGGAGCTGAAAGCAGCAAAGTTCATTGATCAGATTCATCAAGCACAGCTTTTGAACTATCTGAAAGCGACGGCGCTCAAGATCGGTCTGATATTGAATTTCGGAACAACCCGACTTGGCGTCAAAAGAATGGTGCTATGAAATAGTCACAGTTTCTCTCCTGGTTTCTATCTGTGTTTATCTGTGTTCATCTGTGGTTCCATTTTCTTGCTTTATGAGGATCTACGCTGAGATTAACGGAATAGCGCGAGACGTTGAGGCGCCGCCGATGCGTCGGCTCCTCGATGTGCTTCGCGAAGACTTGCGGCTCACCGGCACAAAAGAAGGCTGCGGCGAGGGAGAGTGTGGAGCTTGCTCGGTGATCGTCGATGGTGAAGTGATCAATTCGTGTCTCGTTCCGGTTTGTCAGGTGAGCGGCTCGACGATTCTCACCGTCGAAGGCCTCACGCGCGACGGACGACTAGATCCCTTGCAACAAGCTTTTCTCGAATGCGGCGGCGCTCAGTGCGGAATTTGCACGCCGGGGATGTTGATCGCTGCGCGTGCGTTGTTGGACAACACTACGAGACCGTCCAGAGACGAAATCAAAGAAGCCATCGCGGGAAATCTCTGCCGGTGCACGGGCTACATCAAGATCCTCGACGCCATAGAGCAGGCGGCGTTGAAAGCAAAGTGAAGTCTATGATCCCTGATGAAGAACTCGAGGAATTGAAGGATCGCATCTCACAGAAGTCCGACCACGAACTTCTGCAGATCATCGAGGTCGAATACGACGACTATCGCCCCGAGGCGATCGAATTCGCCAAGGCGGAATTGACAAAACGTTTCGTCCCCTTTGAAGAGCACGGGCCATCTTCTGCCGACACGGATGACGAGACGAGCGACGAGATTGCCAGGCCGGCGGCGAACGCCGCACCGTGCGCTAGGTGCGGGGGCGCAACACGCCCGGGGCTGTTGTTCGCGGACAAGGAACTGACGATTCTCTTTTCCGACGACAATGAAGAACGCTTTGTTCAAGCCTTCGCGTGCACACGCTGCGGCGAACTGAGATTGACCGTCGATTTCGCAACCGATGTCGAGGGGTAACTCTTCACGCGCTGACATGAGTTCCAATCCAACAGCACAATCGCCGGCCACGCTAGGAGAAGTTTATGCGCTGTTGTCGGAGCGAAACGGCGCAACAAAGATCATCGCGGGCGGCACGGATTTGATGGTGCTGCTGAACGCGCACATGCTCGACGCGTCGGACTTCCTCGACATCTGGCGAGTCGATGAGTTGAGAGGGATAACCGACGAAGGCGACGCGCTGCGGATCGGGGCGCTTACGACTTACACGCAACTGATCACGTCTGAGCTGATTCAAAGACACGCGCCCGCGCTTGTGGCCGCGTCGCGCACGATCGGCGCAATTCAAATTCAGAATCGCGGAACGATCGGCGGCAACATCGTCAACGCTTCGCCGGCCGGAGACAGTCTTCCGGTGCTCGCGGCTTACGATGCGGAAATTGAGATAGGAAGCTCGCGTGGCACACGGCGAGTCCCGTTCAATGAGTTCTACACCGGATATCGTCGCAGCATCGTTGAACCGGACGAGTTGGTGTTGGCGGCTCGCATTCCAAAGTTAAACCAGGGAGAGCGAGATTTCTTCTGGAAGGTGGGCACTCGGCGCGCGCAGGCGATTTCGAAGACTGTGTTGGCCGCAAAGGCAATGATGCGCGGCAATGCGATTGAATCAATCAGCATCGGTGTCGGGAGCGTAGCGCCGACGGTGATCCGCGCGCGTAAGACCGAAGGCCTATTGACCGGCGCGGCCCTCACTCCGGAGCTTGTTGAACGGGCCCGCGAGATGATTGCGCGGGAGATCGCGCCGATCACCGATCTGCGGTCTACCGAACACTACCGCCGAACCATCACTGGTAACATCTTGCTCAAGTTCATTCGGACCGTCGGTAGGGAATAAACCTCTCTTTGCTCTTGCGCGGCTTAATCTCGAAGGTCTACTCTTCGGGCGTAGTTCCCACTGGGAGGCCGAAATGTTCGGCCAATTTCGCGTCTTTTGGAATCGGTCATCGCTCTGAACTGCATGCGACTTCGTCGACTGTGACTAGCAGAGTCGACAGAGTTCGTTTATGAGCCGCGAGGTATGAAATGGGACTGAGGAGTAGCTGGTTGAGTCCCAAGTTGGAAGTGAGAAAGTCCATCAAGCACGGCAAAGGTGTGTTCGCAAAGGAATCGATCGACATCGGCGAACGAATCGCAATTCTGGGCGGAGACATCATGCGCATCAGCGAGATAAACGACCTCCCAAACAAAATGCGAAACTACCCGATGCAGATCGAAGAGAGGTTCGTGCTAGGGAGCAGAAGCGCCGATGAGCCGGAGGATACCGACTTCCTCAATCATAGCTGCGATCCCAACTGTGGATTCACGGGTCAGATATTCCTGGTAGCGCTCAGAGACATCGCGAAGGATGAAGAACTAACCTTTGATTACGCAATGGTGGTTTCAAAGTCAGAGGGGAGTGACCTCGTGTTTGAGATGGAGTGCAAATGCGAAGCGCATAATTGCCGAAGGCTGATCACCGAGGACGACTGGAAACTTACCGAACTCCAAGCTCGGTACGAGGGTCATTTCTCGCAATATCTGCAGGAGAAGATCGCTGCGCTTGAGAACCCTCCGCGCTAATCGTGCGCGCACTGCTAAGGATCGGTTGAAGGGCACGCAACCCACCGGAGGATCAATGAGAAAGATTCTTATCACGATGCACGACAGCGCATATGCTGAGATCCATCAGTTCGTTCAACAGGCTAACCGGGCGCAAAAGGAAATCGAGTTCAGTCAGCTAAGACTACCGGAGAGCGCAAGGAAGGTTCTGTTCACCAATCCTCTCGATGCAGAGGCCGGCTCTAAAGAGGCCCATTCAATCAGGGCGGCCCATGAGCTCGCCTCGGGAGACTCGCTGATCGTTGTCGTTGAAGGCAACATTCAGGATGAGAAAGACGACGAATACTTCATCGTGAATGGAGCCGATCACAGCGCGGCGGGTGAGAGCTACTCGGGCGTCGCATTGCTATCACTGTATTACTTGAATCCCAATTCGGCTTTCCGCAAGAAAGCGGAAAGCTGGTGGAGTAACCTTGCGGAGGTTGAACGAAGGAGGATCGCTTCGGATTCGATTCTTCTGCTGATTCTATCGGCGGTTGCAAGCGAGTTTACCAAGCTCGAGTTCCACGATGAAACAAGAAGCTGCATCATGGATTTTTGCCAGACTCCCACAGATATCGTAGCGGCGTTGAAGGGTGGATTCCAGTTTTGCGAAGAGGTCTGTTCCCCATTGCTCAGGCAAGACGTCGTGGGCCAAAGTCTTTTGGCCATCGCGGAGGGACTCTCTAAGAACCCGTTCAGATTTCAACAGCTGCCGACAGGCGAGTTCGACGTAATCTTTTTTTATGACGAGAAAAGCAAGACGGCCGTTAGGGAGATCGGCGATCGTTTGAAAGAGCGAGGCCTCGAACCCTGGCTGGTTATCGAACAACGGCGACCGGGCTTCACATGGCAGAGAGCTTTGGAACAACAGATCGACAAGATTAGGGCCGCCGCAGTCTTCGTTGGTGAGGACGGTATCGGACCCTGGCAGGATTCCGAGATCGAAGCCTTTATTCGTCGATTCGTCAAGCGCGAGGCGCCAGTGATTCCAGTTATCCTTGACGGAACGAAAGCGGAGCCAACTTTGCCGGCCCTACTTGATGGAAGAACCTGGGTAGACTTTCGTCATGAGGATCCTGATCCTATCAATCAGTTGATCTGGGGAATAACCGCCCTGGCGCCCTCAAGCGTCCCTTTTTTGTCTACGAGAATTCCAGCTACCGAACAAGGAAGAGGTGCCGGGCAATCAGCCCCGCAAACTGGTGAGCCCTTCCGTCACAGCGAAGTGGTCATATCGCTACACGGGATACGAACGCGTGGAGCTTGGCAAAAGGATCTTGACACAGAACTCGCGCAGGCCAAATTCATTCCCAGAGCACTCGACTACGGTTTCTTTCGCGCTTTTAAGCTCCTAATACCATCGTCCCGCCGCAAACAAGTGGACTGGTTTCGTGAACAGTACACTCGAGTCACTGAGAATCTGGTTCAGAAACCATCGATCGTTGCACACAGCTTAGGCACTTACCTGGTTGCCTCTGCGATGGACATTTACGACGAGATTGAGTTCGATCAGGTTATTTTCTGCGGCTCTATCGTGAGCAGGGATTTTGGCTGGTCACGCTTCGTTAGCGCTGGCCGGATCAGACGGCTCCTGAACGATTGCGGAAAACGAGATAGGTGGGTGAAGCTGGCAGCATGGGTGATCAATGACGCCGGCCCTTCTGGAGCGTACGGATTTTCGGATACCGCGGGCGGTCAGATTCTTGAACGCCATCACCCGCAATTTCGTCACTCCGATTATTTCTACAGCTTAAACTTTCGGCAGAACTGGGTTCCCTTTCTAAAGGGCGGTGAGCCGGGGGAATCCATGCTCAGCCAGAAGCGTCCGACAAACTGGAAGTTCGTGATCGTGAAGATCACGCTGCTGACCATACTTGTGGGCGCGCTTGCATGGCTGTTGTACAAGTTCCTGGCTGCCCGGTTCTTCTGAGCAAGTGGCTTGATTTGGAAGTCGCCGCAAGGTTCATTTGGCGCGCTGCACCGGGCTAGAGTTGCCTGTGTCCGCATCAATGTTGAATCAAAGCCCGACGCCCAGCAGGCTGCTGAAAACCGAAGTTACTGCTGGCGCGAGCGGTAGTGGGAGCATCTGCAAGATCGCCGCTGCGGATTTGTCTTTCACTTTGAGGGAAGCGCGGCTTTGGCTCAAGCCGACTCGAGAAGCCTCCTGAAGGAGGCTCGATGATTTCGACCCTGAGCATCCCAGGCGTGAACGCCTGGGCTAGAAAAAAACCTTTTCAGCAGCCTGCTAGAGCGAGCGTCCACGGCTGGTAAAAAAGCTGATCACTGCCACAAACAAAGCCGCGCCTATTATCGACCAGATTATCGGGAAGCGCTCGCCGCCTATGTTGGTCGTGAAGAGTTCGGGCAAGTGAAGGGCGCCCGCCAGCCATACTCCGATAATTGCCCCGATGAATCCGAGCGCAATCGAAACCAGACAGCCGCCGTGGCTGTAGCCCGCGATCGCTCGGCCGATCGACCCGCAGATTCCCGCAACCAGCAACAGAATCAAAAGAGACGTGAGAGTCATCGTCGAATCTCCTTCTCACCATTGTACGAAAATATCAGCCAGTCGAACGAATCAAAAAGTAAGGCCGAGCTGGTATGCGCAGGCTGCGCAGCATTCGTTTGGCGGGTGACGAAGAATCTCTGCGCCGCGATCGACGCATCAACCTCATAAGTGCGCCAACTACATTACCGGGTAACTGGAACGCTCGTTGCCCTGATGCAGGTTGAGCCGCTGCCCGTTAAGGACGGCGGCTCGAAACCAAAAACGATGAGAGTCGTTTCGGTCTAACACGCGCAAACCGCTTTTGCGGCGCGGAGTCCGGAGCCTGGCCAAAGTCAGCGCTCGTCACCGCGCCGCGTGAAGCGGGTCAGCCATCATCGATGAAGACTTGTACGGGCGTCCGTCAGTGGGCGCCCCATGTTGGCTAGGGCCTTACGACCGAGGGGCGTCCACTGCGGGACGCCGTACAAGCAACTACCCAGTACTAGTTTCTTGAATCAGATTTTCTGGAAGGTTGCGCAGACGTGGCCGATGTTAGCTCCACTCGCACCGATCCCCACGAGGGCTCCGCCGTTATCAACACCGGAATTCGCCGCGCATCGCTCGATATGAACATCTTGAGGTTGTAGAGCTTGTCGTTCTCGCGCCCGCGAGTCATGCTCGTCGCCACCCTGATCGCATCATAGGTCCCGGCACGCGTCGTGATTTTCTCGCGAGCCTCGGGCTGCACTTTGATCGTGTACAGCTTGTCGTCCTCGATAACCGTGAGCGTGCGGGGCTTCCCAATCGTAAGATCCATTCCACGAATCGCAAAGATGAATCCCGCGATGTCATAAGTGTCCGCGGGTATTTCGAGCGCGCGGCTGCCCGCCACATTCGCCACATGTTTTTGTTGATCGAGCTTCACGGAAGACTGCGCCTGCTTCTTTCCGTGACGCATTCGCTTCTCCGCGCGAAACGGCTGAAGCGTCGATGCGTCGATGAATGATTCATACACATCGTTGACTTTCAACACGAGACCGCTCACCAGCCCCACGGATTTCGCTTCCGCTGTGACGTGATAACCGTCGATGCCGTCAAACGAACGCCGATCGTCAGTGCTGATGATGAACTCACCGGCGACGATGAAATCAGCCCAGGATACGTCGTAGCTCAACCGTTCACCGGCGCTAAACGGATTGCGCGCCGCGAGGCTCGAAGCCGAAGCCGGTTCGGTCTTGATGACGCGGGTTTGCGCGAGCGCGCCGGAAAAACTCAGAAGGGTTGATAAGAATGCGAATAAAAGGTTTTTGAACACTGATGCCTGCCTAATTGAACTATTTGAGTCCAACGTGTGATGCGTCCCGCAGTTTTGATGATGCCCTACGTTCAGGGTGTATCCAAGTGAGTGAGGAAGGCTAGTTCCAAAAAAAGGGGCTCGCAAATCAAGCGAGCCCTTCACACTCTCTCGATAGACGAAAGATTTAGTGGTCCCGCGAGGCGCCCGCGGTGACCGATGGTTCGACGCGGCCGGCGTCCACCGGCGGCCGCGCCTGTTTGAAATAAGCTGAGGAGGCGTCGAGGGCCAGAGGCTGGAAAGGATCAATTGCGTTGCCATCGATTCGAAGCTCGTAGTGCAAATGCGGCGAGGTCGCGCGGCCCGTGCTCCCCGCGCGTCCGATGATCGTGCCGCGGTTGACGCGCGTTCCGACTTCGACGTCGAAGCTCGACAGGTGCGCGTAATGAGTCGCAACGCCGCCGCCGTGATCGACAACAATCATATTGCCGTAGCCGTGGTACCAACCCGCAAACACGACGGTGCCCGCGTAGCTCGCGCCCACGGCGTCTCCCCATCGTGCCTTGATGTCCGCGCCCGAATGGAACTTCGCGCGTCGAGTGAATGGATCGCGGCGATATCCGAAGGTGCTGCCCACGCTCACGCTTGATGAGACTGACTGGCGCTCCTCGTACTTCGAATCCGCTACTGCGCTCGCGGGTATCTGAATACTGTTCGTCGATTTTTTGATAATGGCTGGCGCGGGTGGGATGACTGCCGCTTGCTCATTTGCTTGAGGCTTTTGCTCCGCGGGCTTTGGTTGCACCTGTTCGAGTGATTCCAGCTTTGGAGTGAGCGGCTTCTGATCCGCGGTTACGATTTGAATTGCGCTTTGCGGCCGATCAGGCTCTTTTGTTGTTTGAACGACCGGCGATTGCGCGACCGCCCCGAGATTGAAAGCTAATATTGCGAAAGCTGCTGACGCGAAGAATTTCCCTGCTCCTGCTTTGATCAAAACCCTCTCCTTTTCAATCCCACAGCTTGCTGCTGTGTCGACCCTTGTTCGTTCGTTTTACTGCCTGAGAATTCGGGGGATGTTGCTTTGGACGCGTCATTCTATGGGGCTGCGGCAATCGAAGTCAATAAAACAGTGCGTTCAGAAACCTTGTGAATTTGTTGCGGCAAATTCAGGAATTCAACTCGCCCAAGGTGCCGGGGAACTTCGGGCTCGGATATAATCCTTTTCTGGACAAGGATCAGCGAAGGAGAAAACCGAATGAAGGAAATAAACGCGCAGGAAGCTTACGATTTAATGCAAAGCGATCCCGAGGTCATCTACCTGGATGTGAGGTCCGTTCCGGAGTTCGAGGCCGGCCACGCGGCGGGCGCAATCAATATTCCGATCTTGCACTTCACGCAACAAACGGGGATGTCGCCGAATCCGGATTTCCCGGCCGTCGTCGAGGCCAACGTTCCACGAAACGCGAAGCTTGTCGTGGGTTGCAAATCGGGCGGGCGTTCGGCTCGCGCGTGCGAGATGATGAGCCAGATGGGCTACGGTGACGTGACCAACATTCGCGGCGGATTTGGAGGAGCTACGGACAATTTCGGCCGCGTGATTGAACCGGGATGGAGCATGCTGAACCTGCCGACCTGCTCTGATTGTTCGGACGACGCTCGATACGAGACAATGGCAGGTAAGAAGCGATCATCCTGAGGCCGGAGTGAATGGGTTACGGGTTCTCGATGCGCCGAGAAGCGTTCCATACTTCCAGCCCGTTGACGTTGCCATCTTTGACGTAATCGGGCTCTCAGCAATCGCTTCCGAAGATGAAGCACTCATCACATCTCCGATTCAGACGACTACTGCTTATCGTGCTCAGCTATCTCGCCAGCCAACTCTTGTGAGAAATCGGCGGCTTCGTGTTCCGCGACGAAATCTTTGTCGACTGGCATTTTGTTCAGGATGTTCTTAGCCTTCTCGAACGCTGACATCAAGCTTTCATCGCGGGGCTCACCGAGAAGAAGGTACAACTTGAATCTCTCGGGCGATTCTTTGAGATTGATTGTCCTGCCAAGCCAACGATTCGCCTTATCGACAATGCTGTAGGCTTGCAGCAAATCAAAAGACATCGGCTCGTACAAGTGCCAGAGCTTATTCTCGCGTGCGTGCTGAAACTCATAGTCATCGTCCTTAGCGATGATTCGCTTGGGTCTAAGATGAGCGAGTACGTGCCTGACCTCGAATTCTCGCTTGTAATGTCTCCAGACCTCTTCATCGTCACGGCTCGGTAACTTTGCCCTCTCGTCGTATCTCTGGACCATTCTGTCGTAAAGCCCTTCGAGAGTCGACGAGGGATCCTCAGTGATTCCGCCTCCGGCCTCTGACCATTGCAGAGAGCTGTCGTCGGGCGGCAGGATGCTTCGCGCGATCTCCATGACGCTCTGAGGTACTTCGATGAATGACAGAACGCTTTGTCGGAGCTTTTCTGATTGCTCTTCAAAGCGCCCCTGGATGAAGCGCATCAGAGAACGAAAGTGATCGCCGTCGATGTCGAGAAAGACTTTGGATAGCCGTCCGTAACGCGGTGTGCAGATAGCGCCGAGGTACTTCACCTCAGGCGCGTACAGCGCTACGCCAACGTTGACGAACTCGCCCGTCGTGATGTCATGGACGTAGCGAAGAACCGTGAATGTATAGGCCGTCTTCATCGCAACAACCTCCCGATGGCGGAAGTGATTCCTATTCTCCTCAGGTCTTTCTGCCATCGAAAGCGAGTCTGTCTCAATACTCTGCCGTCGAGTTTAGGGTTACTCTCGCGAAGCTCTGCGAAGTTGCCTAACACTCAGAACGCCCATTTCTCCCTCCGCATCACGCCAAGGAGATTTATGCACGGGATGCCGAGATCCCGGCAGACATCAGGTATGTAGTAATTCTTGGCAGGAGTGCGCTTTTCATGGACAGAGGTTTCCTGTGAAACAACTATGCCACCGCCACTCTGCAGTTTCGCGAAGGCAATCACGTAGGCATCAGCCGATTGGTAGGGACTCTTAGGGTCGGTCAAATCGGGATACCTTGCCTCAATCCCAGCGGCCTCAAGCTGAATATCAGGCGTAAGAGGCATGAATAGGTCCTTGTGCTTCGCCGCCCAACTCTTCAGGTCGGGTGTCCCGACCGCGTCAATCTCTTCCTTGACCAGCTCGACCGCGAGAAATTCGCCATTGTCGATGAGCTCTTCAATCAGCGTGTTGAATGTCACGAACACATCGAGCGGATAATATCTCGCCTGCCAGTCCATGAAGAAGCTTGTGTCAATCGAATACACGCTTGCATTTCCCGTCAGTCGTTACCGTTCCCACCCTGATGGCCGGTGGCCGCGCCCTTTATCAATTCCTGCCGGAGCTTCTCCACGTGGTCGAAGCGCAGATCAAGATAGCGGCTGGCGTCAACCGACGTGATGCGATTCGTGTCCAGCGCTTCCAATACCAGTTGGGCAAAGGGACGCCCGCTTCTGCTAAGAGTCTTCTCCGCCGGCGATGCGAAGCCACCCTTGCGCGGTTTCAATGTCGCGACATAAGCTTCCCAGTCGCGCTTCCATCGCTGATAACCATTCCACGTCAACGCTCCTTCCGAGCGGAGCCGAGTCGCCATTGCCAAAGGCGTGACCCGAAACGTGTAGGCCATCCGCCTCAGAAGAGGAACGTCCCAACCGTCTCGTGGCACCGACATCCTTCTCAAGAACTCCGCCAACATGTCTTCAGGGATCAACACTGCACTGGCAACTTCTTCTGCGAACCGCTCCACCTTCAGCCAACTCTCTTCGTTACGCGTCTCCCTTAACGCAACTTCTTCCTCGTGTCCGCGCGCAAGCGCAAGGTGCAACAGTTCATGAATCAGCGTATATGAACGGGCTGCTGCGGAGGTCTCTTTGCTGTTGATGCCGATCGCCGGTAACGGAAAAAGGGGCAGAGTCACGCCGCGCACTTGATTCAGATTCACTTTGGGAAACTGAAAAACCAAAACGCCCGCTCGCTCCACCGCCTCGCGCCAGCGCCGCCATGCCTGCCATTCGTCAGTCCAATCAAGCTGCTCTTGTCCGGTTACGCCAAGCGCATCACGCAAGCGCGCTCCTATGGAAACCGTTGGCTCTGCCGGGTGCGCCTCGAAATTGAACTCCGCGATCAGATGACCCAACTCACCAATCAACCCGAGAGCGACGTCGCGCCGATGGGACATCATTCGAATCGCAAGCCTCAGTTCCGGAGATTCAGTTCCCGGCGCAATGCCCGGCAAACGCCTGTATTCAGCGGCGACCGGTGGAAGGGATGGCGGTTGAGGGAGAAAGAAAACACCGAAGGGCCGGTGGTAGAACTTGGCAAGGGCTTGAGCCTGGCGAAGCGTTGGCTTGGAATCGCCGTGTTCCCACGCCAGAAGTTTTTCGACTCGCACGTGGAGCCGCCTTGCAACTGGCTCAGGATCGTAACCGCTCTCCGTCCGCGCCCATTCGAGCACGCGGGGAGTTATCAAGGCTGGTATTGAAGCTGGCATCTTGTGAGGCTCAAATCTTAACGGCTTCCGCTCTTTTCTGCATGTTGATCTGGCTCCGTAAGGCGCTCTGAGTGGCGCTAGTCTCCCCTCCTCACCCAGTCCTCGGCGATGCGGTTCTCGTCAAGTAGGGAAGCGTGTCGGCTCCGCCTGTCTTGCGGGCGTGGAAAACCGATATTCGTTTCAATGTTTTTCGCTCTCACGAGCCTTCCTTTTCGTCCGTTGAATGCAGCGCCTCGTGAAGCACGGCTTCGAGCAGGCGTCGGCTGACGTCCTTCGTCGCGGTGAGCTGCGCTTCCAGTTGAGTGCAGAGCGCCATTAGTTCGTCTACCTTGGCGACTATGCGGTGTTGTTCGGCGAGCGGTGGAAGCGGGACTATCATTCTACCCAGCGCTTGGCCGTTGACATTCGGCTGGCCTGCGCCTCGTGTTCCATCCTCTAGCTGCTTCCAATACACCGAAGATTCAAAAAACAGTTTCAGATACTGATAGCAGAGATGCGTGGAGCCCTGAACCCGAATCAAGTACGATGCGAAGACTGAGGTAACCGAAATCTGGCTGACCAAAAAGGTCTTCCCGATAGTCCCGCCAGTCCTTGCAATCAGAATGTCGCCTGCCTCCAGCTTAAACTGTTCAACCTGTTCATCAGCAATCTCACATCCGGGCACTGAATCCCAGTTCACGGCGTTGTCTTGGATATCAGTGATCCTCAGCAGGCGGACGGATCTGATCGATTTGTCTGCTGACGCAGTGAATCCGTAATGAATCTTTCGACTGAGATTTGCCAATCGTTCCCAGAGCCAGGCAGCAGGCGCAAGAAACGGCTGGTCCTCCTTGGCAACCAACGGAAGCCCGTCTTGTCTTCTGATCTTCCCCTCTTTGACCAACCGAGCTTTTTCCGCCTGAATGCGACGGAGCAGTTGTGCCGCCGATTCGTCGTTGGAGTCTTGCACTACCAGTCTGCCACGCACTGCCAGATCGAGGATGAAGCGTCGCAGGAGGGGGATCGAGTCGGGCGAGTCAGTGATGCGGTCGAACTGTTGTAGCAATCGTTCGGGATTCATCGCAGCAACGCCTCCGCGAGAATCGTCTTGAGCCCGTCCCGTAAAGTCGCGGTCTGCTTTTCAGCATCTTCCAGCTTTGCCAGCAGTTCTTCGGGGTCACCGTGGTCATCGGCGATGGTGTGCGGGTTCTTGAAATCGAGATTGTAGTTGCGTGCTTTGACTTCATCGAGGCTCACCTTCCAGGCGACCGCGCTCTCCTTGCGATCATTCCACCAATCGACGCAAGGCTTGAGGTGTTCGACGCGAATCGGCTTGGTCATCGAGTATGCCTTCTGGCCTTCGGGCACGCGGTGTTCGTAAAACCAGATTTCTCGCGTCGGTTCGCCCTTGGTGAAGAAAAGCAAGTTTGTGCCGATACTGGCGTAGGGTTTGAAGACGCTGTTGGGCAAACGCACGATGGTGTGCAAGTCACACTCTTCCAACAGGTGTTCTTTCAACCGCGTCTTAACGCCTTCGCCAAAGAGCGAACCGTCAGGTAACACCATCGCGGCACGGCCACCGCTTTTGAGAAGCCGGATGATCAGCGCCAGAAACAGGTCGGCGGTTTCGCGCGTCTGAAAATGTTTTGGGAAGTTGCTCTCGATGCCGTCTTCTTCGCGACCGCCGAACGGCGGATTGGTCAGCACTATGTCCACGCGATCAGCTTTTGTGTAGCTGACATAAGGACGCGAGAGAGAATTGTCGTGGCGGACAAACGACGGGTCATCGATGTTGTGCAGCAGCATGTTGGTGACGCAGAGCATGTGCGGTAGCTGCTTCTTCTCGGTAGCGCGGAGGGCGCGCTGCATCTTCACTTCATCCTCGGGAGTCTTCACGTAGCGCTCGCGCATGTGTCGGATCGCGCTCGTAAGAAAGCCGCCGGTGCCACAAGCCGGATCAAAAAGAACCTCGCCCGGTCGAGGTGCGGTCGTGAAAAAGAAACCCATCTCCGTTTGAGGTAAAGACAAAAGGAATGTCCAGCGTGGCCGCGTAGTCGAGTCCCTGCTGCATGCCGTCGCCGACGCCATGATTGTTGTCTTTCGCTTCGATAAGAGCGATCGGTATGTTCGGCTTGTAGTAGAGAATGTAATCGACGAACTTGCCCTTGCCTCGGGTGACCAGTTTACCACGTACAATAATGCGCCCTTTGGTGAAGAAGACCTCCTCGCGGATCTGAGATAGTCCATCCCAGCCAGCCTGCACGACCGCAGGGGTGATGAACTTGGTGCTAATGTCGCGCTCGCTAAGATCCCGCTTGTTCATGTCGGAGGTCCTGGTCCGGGATAGGTTCTGCTGAATGGCAAATTGTAAATCAAACTCCAAGAATAGGCATGTCGGTGAAGGCAAGATGGTGGTTTGTCCTCTCGTTGAGCAGCGCTAGGTGTCCAAGAGGCTGTGCGGACTTGAGTCGTGCTAGAATTTTGGCTTCAATAAACGGAGCTCTTGGACATCAACATCTCAACTGACATTCACCACACTGAAACCTTCGGCGACTTATTTCAAAGCGCCGAAATTGACCGCCTCGCGGCTGAAATAAAAGCCGGCCGACGCGTTGTCGTCCTGTCCGGCTTAGCCGGAAGTGCGCGCGCGTTGATTCTCACCGCCATCGAAAAACAACTCGGGCGTCGAGTCGTGTTTGTAGCCCGCTCGAATCGCGAGGTCGAAGAAATTCAACCGGATGTCGATTTTTTCTTCTGCGCATTGAACGGCGCCGCATCGAGCGATCAAAGCGTGCTCACGATACCCGCCGTCGAAGCAGATCCCTACGACGGCACTTCACCTCACGTCGAGGTGCTCGAACAACGCGCGCTCGCGCTTCATCGGGCGACTCGCGGAGAGGCTCGAATACTTCTCACTTCAATCGGCGCGCTTGCTGAACGAACCGTCTCGCCTGATCTGCTCAGGGCTTCAAGCATAACGTTGCGAACAGGCGAAGAAATGCCGCCCGAGTTGATCGTCGACTTGCTGATTGCTGCCGGCTACGTTCGCGAAGAACCCGTCGCTTCGGTCGGCGAATTCAGTTTGCGCGGAGGCATACTCGATGTCTTCTCTCCCGCGCACGACGCGCCGCATCGAATAGAATTCTTCGGCGATGCCGTCGAATCGATTCGCGAGTTTGATCCCGACACTCAACGATCGATCGGGCGCGCCACCGAATCAATCCTCGTTCCCATGCGCGAGCTATCGGTTCGCCGGGAAGAATTCATGACGTGGTCCGACGAAGCCGAGCGTCATTGGGACGATGATCGATTCCGCCGCGACCTGCGCGCGCGGGTCGCGCATGCGGAGCGAGGCGAGCCCTTCCCCGGTTGGGAGTATCTGATTCCTCTGACGCGGCCGCTGACTTCTTCGGCGTTCGATTATTTTTCGGATGCGATTCTTGTAATCGATGAACCGGTCGAGATCGAAAAGCGCGCTTCGGATCTGTATCGCTACCTTGCGGATCGTTTCGCTCAAGCTGACGACGCCGGAGAGCTTGCGCTTCCGCCCGACAAACTCTTCCTCACCGTCGAAGAACTTCGAGCGAGGTTCGATGACGCGACCAGGATCGAGCTTCGACTGTTGGGCCGGGACGCCGCGGCTACCGATGAGCAATTCACCGCAAGCCTGATCGGAGACGGACGACCGGAGACCGCGGACCGGGGACTGGAGTTGCGTCACGCCCTCGCGAGGCCCGCGCCACTCTTTCTGTTTCCGATTACACAAGGGACTCCGGATATCGCGATCATCTCGCAGTCGCCGCGGCGCTATCACGGGCGTATCGCCGAGCTTGCGAGCGACCTTGGATCGGCAACGCGTCCAACGCTGTTCGTGATGCCGAGCCTCGGACTCGCTGAGCGCGTAACCGAGATGCTGGGCGAGTATCAGATCACCGCGGAATTGTTACCGTCGCTCGGCGCGAGAGAACGTCAGATTGCCGATGCTGATCATCGCCGGACGGTAACCGTTGGCAAGCTCGCGAACGGGTTCACGCTCCCCGCCGCGAATCTGTCGCTGCTCACCGAGACCGATGTCTTCGGCGAGATCGAACGCGCGGCGCCGCAACGAACGGTTGCGAAAAAAGCTCGCAAGAAACGGACGGCCGCCGCGTTTCTGTCGGACCTCGGCGATCTGAAAGTCGGGGACTACGTTGTTCATATCGACCACGGGATCGGCCAGTTTCAAGGGCTGCTGCAGATCGAGACCGCGGGCGCCGCAACCGGCAATCAGGCAGCGGGACTCGAACGCGCGAGCGGCGACGTGCGCGAGTTCATGCTTCTGACTTATGCCGAAGGCGCGCGCCTCTATGTTCCAGTCGAGCGGCTCGATCTGGTGCAGCGATACTCAGGCAGCGAGGGTCATCACCCGCAACTCGATAAGCTCGGCGGCCTCGGATGGCAAAAGGCGAAAGCGCGCGCCAAGCGAGCGATGCGCGACATGGCCGAAGAACTCTTGAAGCTCTACGCCGAACGAAAACTCGTTCAGGGTCACGCTTACGGAGCGGACACTCCGTGGCAACACGAATTCGAAGACGCGTTCGAATATCAGCTCACGCCCGATCAGGAATCCGCCATCGAAGACGTGAAGGAGGGAATGGAAAGTCCTCAGCCGATGGACCGGTTGATCGTCGGCGATGTTGGCTACGGCAAGACAGAAGTGGCCATGAGAGCCGCTTTCAAGGCGGTTATGGAAGGCAAACAGGTTGCCGTTCTCGCGCCGACTACGGTGCTTGTGTTTCAGCACTTCAAAACTTTTCAACAGCGATTCAGTCCGTTCCCCGCTCGCATTGAGATGCTTTCGCGATTCCGAAGCGCCAAAGAACAGAAGGAAGTCGTGAAGTCGATTGAGGCCGGCGCGGTCGACGTCGTCGTTGGGACTCACAGGCTGTTGTCGAAAGACATTCGCTTCAAAGACCTCGGCCTGCTGGTGGTCGATGAAGAGCAGCGCTTCGGTGTCGCTCACAAAGAGCGAATCAAGCAGATGCGAAAGAAGGTCGATGTGATCGCGATGTCGGCGACCCCAATTCCGCGAACGCTGAACATGTCGCTTGCGGGCTTGCGCGATATGTCGGTGATCGAAACGCCGCCGCGCGATCGCCTGGCCATTCAAACTCACGTCGTGCAGTTCTCGGAATCAGTCGTGAGGTCGGCAATCGAGCTCGAGCTCGGGCGCAGCGGGCAGGTGTTCTTCGTTCACAATCGGGTGGAGACGATCTACACAATTGCTGAGCTTATCGCGCGTCTCGTCCCTCAAGCGCGGATCGGCGTGGGTCACGGGCAGATGAACGAGAAGGAGCTTGAAGAAGTGATCATGAAGTTCGTGCGTCACGAGCTTGATGTGCTTGTGTGCACGACGATCATCGAAAATGGAATCGATATTCCGCTGGCGAACACGATCGTGATCAATCGAGCTGATATGTACGGCCTGTCTCAGCTCTACCAACTGCGCGGGCGAGTGGGGCGGTCGAATCGCCGGGCTTATTCGTACCTGCTGATTCCGAATGAAGAGAGCCTGACCGACATTGCTCGACGAAGACTGGCGGCTATTCGAGAATTCTCGGACCTCGGGGCGGGATTTAGAATCGCGGCATTGGATCTTGAGCTTCGAGGCGCGGGAAACTTGTTAGGCGCGCAGCAATCGGGACAGATTGACGCGATCGGGTTTGATCTTTACACGCAGATGCTCGAACGCACGGTGCGAGAGTTGAAGGGCGAGCCCGTTGAAGATGAGGTATCGACGGCGATCAATCTGGCGGTGGACATTCGAATACCGGAAGACTACATCTACGATATGAGCCAGCGGCTGCGAACCTACAAGCGAATCTCGTCGGCCGAAAGTGAATCTGAACTAGCCGACGTGCACGCCGAGATTGAAGACCGCTATGGCCCGATACCGGAGACGATCGAGAATCTATTCGAGTATGCAAGGCTGCGGCGCGAAGCTTCAAAGCTCGCAATCATCTCAATCGACCGCGAAGGCGACCGGCTTGCGGTGAAGTTCAGCGAGCAAGCCCGGATCAACCCCGACAAATTGATCGCGATGATATCGGAGGGCGCGGCAAGCTTCACCCCGAGCGGCGTGTTGAAGATCGGCCTTGAGTCTCAAGATGACGCCGCGGTGTTTGATGAGGTGAGGGGATTGTTGAATCACTTGCGGTGATTTCATGAATCAACCGTGCTGAAGCTGACGGTCAGTAATTGTCCCCGGTTCATTATCCGAGTAAATGCGATGTATATGTATTGCAAATCGACTGGCTCACAGTATAATCCGCTGGAGTGAAACCAGGTTAGGCCGGATTTCCGCGAAACACGTTGGTATCGGTTTTGAAGGCCTCAAGTAACGATGCCTAACGTCGGCGATCGCGATAACCACGATAATCTCATTGGAGTAATCAGCCGACCAGCGAAAGTTGTTCATCAGATCGGGGAGAAAACCAGTGAAGATCACAGTTTTCGTAAGCTACAGCCATCAGGATGCGAGATACCTGGAAAAGAACTCTCTTCTGGGGTTCTTACGCGGTCTTGAAAGCGAAGACGTTGAGTTTTGGGTTGATAAGAAAATATTAGTCGGGGAAGACTGGGATTCGAAGATCAAATCTCGTATTTCAAATTCTCATATTGCCCTGGTTCTTGTGAGTCAAATGTTCCTGGATTCTTCTTATTGTAAGGATGTGGAGATAAGCGGATTCCTGGAAGAACGCCGCTCCAATGGCCTGATTATTTTTCCGATCATTTTATCCGCCTGTGAATGGCAGGAACATCAGTGGCTTAGAAGCGAGCAGTTTCTGCCGACAGGAGACGAAACCATCGAGGAACACTATGCCGATCCGGGTCGCCAGAAGAGACTATTCCTCCAGATCCGTCAAGATCTAAGAGCTCAGATCGCCATTGCGCGCGAGCATCAGGCATCTCGAAAAACCTCTGACAGCTCTATTTCAGACAAAGGGCCTTCGGATCCCAATCCGCACGGGACTGTCGAGGCTGCGGAAACGAGCAACGTGACTGCCAGTGCCGGTCAGTCTCAAGTGCCCGCGACGAAGTCAACCGAGGCTAACCCGACCGAGGCCACGATCTCATCTGAACAGACCGAAACGATGTTGACTTCGAACGAGGACAACCTCAGAAAGGACCTTCCAAAGTGGGTGGATAGGATTCTTTCGGTGCGAGTTGACGAGACCGGGGGGTTCGACGGGTCGCTCTTTGAACCCTCTGGCTCCGCGAGTCTTTGGTCGACGGCCCAGTGTCTAGTAGGAATCCTGGGCAGCGGCCAGACTATCAAGCGCGATGATGTCGTGAGACTTGCCTTCGAGTATATTAAGAGAGTCCAAAAGGATGATGGCGGTTGGGCCTATTCCGAAACTCTGAATGAGACTGTAACAGAAGTCGCTTGCTGGGTGACCGTCGCCTATGCCGCCTCGGTGCAAGCCGGCATCTGGAAAAATGATGAGGATGGAAGCGCGTTCGAGACAATGGTAGATCGTGCCCTGAAGCACATTGTTAGCCGAAGGTGTTCTGACGGAGGCTGGTGCCCAAGTGCCGCTGTTTTGCCTCGCAATACGCGAACGTACACAACGGCTATGGCTGCGTGGAGCTTATTTGCGGCGAAGAACACTGCCTCTCTTGGCGTCGGTAGTACCCTGAATAAGGACCTAACATCCGCAATCAAGTGGCTCCTCGACAGCCGCCGCGCCGATCTTGGGTGGGTGCCGAATCCAAACCGAAGACATCAAAAAGATAGACACCCAGGTTTGAATGCCGAGGTTCTTTTTATCTTGACTCAGTTAGAGAATGCTTTTCCGTTTTTGCAAAACGTCCCCGTTTACAAAGACGCGAAACGAGATCTGCTGGTTGATGGAGCCCGGTGGAAATATGACTTCTTCGAGAACAACACCAGCATACGCGACGCCGATCAGTGGCTTGAAGAGACGGATTTCAACATCGAAGGGAGCACCTTTCTGTGGTGCCCCTGGTCTCTGGCGGCGTTGCACTCTCTGACCAATGACTCTGAGTTGACGGACGAGGAACGGAGGCAGGCAGTCAAGCTGCGAGCTGAGATGATCGAGAAGATCCAGAAATGCGGTGACGACGTTGGCACTTCAGGCACCTGGGAGTTAGCTGAAACACTTTTTTGCGTCGGCTACGCTTTGAGATAAGAGCACCGCTGTCCGGACGAATATCTATGGCCCGATCCTTTACAAATGCCGAACTAGCGCAGATCTATGACGAACATCCTCTGAAAAAGAGCACAATCCTGGCAAGGGTTCAGGCGCTGAAGGGAACCCTCCGCGAAATCACGGAGCTTGATTTGGCAGTGGATGAGGAAACCGAGATCACTGATCAGAATCACATCGGCGGGCTGAAATTTCTTCAGGAGCTCGCTCGGAAAGCCGACGTAGAATCGAGCAGCCTTGTGCTGGACGCCGGCTGTGGGCTGGGCGGTTCCTCGAGGGCCCTGGCTTACTTATACGGTTGCAAGGTTCATGGTGTGGAGCTCACATCACAAAGGTATTCCGACGCTGTTGATCTCACCGAATTGGTCGGGCTGGAGCACCTGGTAACCTTCACACATGGCGACTTTTTGACCGCGGAGGTACCACGGAAGAGATTCGACATCGTCCTGGCACAGAGTGCTCTCGTACACTTTAGAGACAAGCAGAAGGTTGTGTCTCGCTGCGCAAATCATCTTAAAGAAAAAGGACGACTTGCACTGGAGGAGGTTTATTTGAAGCGCCCCGCCTCGGGTGTGGATGAACAGCTCCAACTCGACGAGCTTGAAGACGTCTGGAAATCGTATATTGCCAGCATCGATGAGTGGTTTACTTGCCTCCGGGCCGCCGGTTTCCGCGTCGTCCTGCATGAGGATCTCACGGGCGCCTTCGAGAACTATTACTCGAAGCTGCTTCGAATTTCACACACCTCTCCACCAGGACGGTTCTCGGCAAACGAAGTCAAAGGGTGGAGTCATGCGGTGTCATTAGCGCTTACCGGAGCCCTCGGTTTCGGAAGAATAGTTGCGACATTGCATTGAGGCCACCGGTTCCACATTTCAAACGGGAACTCTATCCCCGATAGATCGAAGCAACCTCCAGTCTATCGAAAATCAATTATCCATCCCGTGATCGGCAAGTCTTATCAGCTCATCAACCGACGCGTCGGCGAATCCTTTGGCGCGCATCTTCTTGATGAACGCAGGCGACACGCCGTGATCCTGCATGCGTACGAGCTTCTCAATCGGCAGGTTGTCGAATCCGAGTTCCTTGATCTCTTTTATGAAACTCGCCGTCACTCCGTGATCCACCACTCGGGTCAGTTGTTCGAGCGAAAGATCCGTGTAGCCCGCGGCTCGGATCTCGTCGACGAAGCGCGGAGTCACTCCGTGATCGATTGTGCGAACCAGAGTCTCGGCCGGAATCTGCCTGAAGCCAAGCCCGTCCAGCGCCTTGATCGCTTCCGTGGTTACTCCGTGATCCACCATTCGAGTCAGCATTTCGGTTGTCTTGACCATATAACCGAGCGCCTTCATCTCTCTGGCGTACTCGATCGTCACGCCGTGTTGGGCCATACGAACGAACCCTTCAAGGGAGGGCCGGTCGTAGCCCTGGGCATTCAACTCGTCCAGCAGGGCAATGCGCGCGTCTTCCATCGCAAGCGAGAACTGCTGCGCTTCGGTTGGCGCGGGATAGCCGCGACGCACGAGCTCGGCCGAGAAAGCGGCGCTCGGAGAAAAAACAAAATGTCCCGCGCCCTTGCCGCCTTTGAACCATCCTTCGCAATTGAACGTGCCTGCTTCGCGGACGAGTTGAAACTGAACGTTCGAGCCGGCGGACATGATCTGTGGCTGCGATAAACCTCGAAGCAGGTCGAGCGTCACCAGCGAAGAGCTCATGTTGTGGCCCCGGCCCAACCTGCCCGATGAGTAGCTCAGCGTGAAGTTGTAACGGCCTGCTTCGCGCAGGGATTCGAGTATCCACTGACCGTCGCGCGAGTCCTGAGCGCGACTCTCGAGCGCGAAGAAGCCCGCGGTTAGAACGGCGCATACGCAAGCAAGAATCTGAGTGCCCTTCCAGAATCGATTTGTGTTTGTCATTGGAGATCTCCTTCGCGGGCTTTGCGAGTCTTTGCGATCTTTGCGAGAAACGTTTCGCGCAAAGACGCAAAAATCCGCAAATGCGCCAGGCTACTTGTCCATTCCGTGAATCTTCATGTCGATGAGTTGATCGATCGACGCGTCGTTGAAGCCGCGAGACTTCATCTTCTGAATGAATGCGGTACTGACGCCGTGGATTCGCATGGCGATGAGTTGATCCGTCGATACGTGATCATAACCAAGCGCCTTGACGTCCTTCACGAAATCGGTGCTTACCCCGTGGATCCGCATCGCCACCAATTGATCAATGGGAACGTGATCGTAGCCGAGTTCCTTCAAACCATTTATGAACTCGTTCTTAACGCCGTGAATTCGCATCGCTACAAGCTGATCGAGTGACGGGCGCTCGTATCCCGCGTCCACAAGCCCCTTGACGAACTCAGTGCTCACGCCGTGGATCCGCATCGCTACGAGCTGATCGATTGGCGGATGATCGTAACCGAGCGACTTCATTTCATTGATAAACTCAGGTCTGACACCGTGTATTCGCATCGCGACCAGATTGTCTACAGGGATCTGAGTGTAGCCTTCGGCGTTCATCGCCCTGATGAACTCGGGTCCCGCGCCGTGAATGCGCATGGCGAAGAGATTGTCGGTGGAGAGGTGATCGTAGCCGAGCGATCCGAGCTCGCGCACGAACCGCACACCAATGTCGTGAAGCGCCATCGAGAACTGCGTCTCTTCGTCGATCCGATCGTAACCCAGGCTCCTCATCTCAGCGGCGAAGCCGGGACTTGGCGCGAATGTGAACGTGCCCGAGCCCTGTCCGTTCTTGAACCAGCCTTCGCAATTGAGCGTGCCTGCTTCTCTCACGATCTGAAAGCTGACCGCGGCCCCGTTGCTCGAGGCTTGGGCGTCCGACAACCCTCGCAACATGTCCCGGCGAAAGTCAGTTGATGAAGAGTGATGTCCGCGTTCACTCCGGCGATTGATCGAAACATAAGCGAGGTCGGTTCCGGGCTTCATCTCGATGATCCACTGCCCGGTGATCGAGTCTTGTCCCGAACGTTGCGCGGAGCGTTGCCCCGAGCTCTGGGCAGTGGTGCTCGCAATCGACGCGTAACATAGCAACGCCGCAAGGACCACTATCACGGCTCGTATTCCGTACCTGAAGAAACCGGTTGTGTTATTCATCTCAATCTCCTTGTGCGCACTGAGTCCTGCCGATCAGCACAAAGGCGCCGAGCTACTCCGAAAAACAATCTTCTCCGCCTCAGTTGGTTTTCTTGCGCGACGGCGCCAGGTTCAACCGCCGCAATTCCACAAGCTGATCCAGGGTCACGTTGGTGAATCCCCTGCTCTTGACCGTCTGGATAAATTCCGGCGTGACGCCGTGTATTCTCAGATCGGTCAGCTCCCCGGCCGTTACTTTTGGATAACCGGCATCCTGAATCGATTTGATGAACGCCGGCGTGACTCCGTGAATTCTGAATGCCGTCAGGTCATCCGACGACAGATTCGAGAATCCGATGATCTCGAGTTCCCTGATCATCTCGGGAGTGACACCGTGAATTCTGAATGACACCAGATCGTCAGCCGAAAGCTTCCCGTGCATAAATGTGCGCATCGTCTGGATGAAAGACGGCGTGACACCGTGAATCTTGAAGGCGGTGAGTTCGTCGCCCGAGAGGCTGTCAAAACCGAATTCTTTCATTTGCCGGATGAATGCCGGAGTGACGCCGTGAATTCGGAACGCCACCAATGAATCCGGGTCGATCGGGGTGACGCCCGCGTTCTTCAATTCGCCGACGAACCCGGTTGTGACTCCGTGAATTCTAAACGACACCAACTCATCCACATTCAATCGGAGACCAAGCGCATTCATCTCACCCGCGAATGCGGAAGTCACTCCGTGAATTTTCATCGCGATGACATCATCGGCCGTCAGTTTATCGGGTACGAGGGCCGACATTTCGCGAACGAACGCCGCGGTAACACCATGTATCCTGAGCGACATCAGATCATCGCTATTCAAGTTCGCCAGTCCGACCGCAGCCATTTCAGCGACGTAGTCGCCTGACTCTTCTAGCTTGGTTTGCGAGGGCGCCTGATCGTCCGTGGCGCTCGATGGAATCTCAATCGCGCGCTGATCTTCGGCAGCCGCCGGTTCACTCGGATACACGGGCCTGGTGACCTTACTCGGTTCGGCCGGTTTCGAAGCTGGACTCGCCGGGCTTTGCGAGACCGCAATAGTGAGCGGGTCCTTGATAGCCGCCGCCCGGGCGTCGCGCGACAAAAGAGTCGTCTGAGTTCCGGCCAGAGCGATTGCGATCGCGGCAGCGACAATCAGACTCGGAAGCCAACTCTCGATTCCGTTAAGCGCAGGTGCGCGCCCGCGAAGCAGGCGCTCGATTCGCACCAGAAGCGACCCGCCGCTTGCGCCAACCGCGAGCTGCGGCGCCGAGACGCGCATCTGTTCGAGCGCGGTCAGTGCGCGGGCGTACATAAGCACGTCACCGCACGCGGCCACAGCAAGGTCGTCGCAGCAGTGCTCCCGCTCCTGCCGGATTTGCGCCGACACCCACCAGACCGCGGGATGATAGAACAAGAGAGTCTCGACCGCGGTTTGAAAAAGATTCACCAAATAGTCGTAACGCCGGATGTGCGCCAGCTCGTGAGCAAGCAGCGCCTCGAGTTGATCGGGACTCAGGCCGGTAAGCGCGCTTGCGGGAAGTAATATCACAGGTTTCAGCGAGCCAATGACCGTGGGCACTTCGACGAGCGCCGATTCGCACAACCGGACCGGCCTCGAAAGACGGAGACGCCGGCAAAGAGCCGAGAGCTTGTCCTCCCAAAGCTTGAGAGCCTCGCTTCCTTCTGCTTGTTTGAGCCTGCGGACCATCACCAGTCCGCCCGCGAATCTCAGTGAGAGGAACAATACTCCGCTGAACCAGAGGGCCAACAACAATGGTATAAAACGCGGTAGCAGGTCAGTCTGACCCCGCTCAATCGATTTAGCCTTGGCCGACGCGCCAGCGATTTCCGACAACCGGGCGGCGGCAAGGCGATCGCCGGACCGAGGCGCAACAGTGGCATCAACAACGGGGGCAACCGCCGGTTCTGTAACACCCGCCGGTTGCGCGCCTTCGGGCGACCAATACCTGACAAGCGTCGTTGCAAGGGGGGCGATCAACATCAAAACCAGGGCAACGCACGCAGCGGCGTATCGAGTAGCCGAAGCGGACTTTCTGAGCAGCATGCTCGCGATAAGATAAAGCACTGTGATCAACGCGCCTTGCCACACGAAGTGAATCAACGCCCAGCCGAGCGACTGAGCGAATGGATTCGCGAGCAGCGTCTCTACTGCGTTCATTCTTCACCTCGCTCGAGCTCGTCCAGGATTTGTCTGATCTGCGCCAGTTCATCGCGCGAAGCGGCTTTCTTCGACGCCAGCGCGTGCAAAAGCAAATTGGACGCGGAGCCGTCAAAGACGCGGTTCAAAAGATCGCTGACCATTTGGCGCTGGGTCAAATGTTGAGCGAACTGTGCCTCGTACACATGAGCTCGCTCCTTTTCATTCCTTCGAACCAGGCCCTTCTCAGTCATGATCTGGAGCGTTTTCAGAACCGTCGTGTACCCAGTGGGCTTCGTAACGTTGAGCTCCCGTTGAACCTCTCGGACGGTGCTGGCTCCGCGGTCCCACAGCACCCTCAGTATTTGAAGTTCAGCGTCGGTCGGTTTCGGCGGTCCCTTCTTTGGCACTCGCGATCTCCCGTGTTTTGTCAGGCCGCCATACTACTACGAAGGATTTCGTAGTGTCAACGAATATCTTCGTAGATAGGCCGGACTTGGGTTAGTGGCGGTTAATGGGCGATGGTTTCAGCCTGCGGCTAGAAATCGTAACGGTTTGTCGATACATTCACTTCGGAGGGGCTGTGACTCGGAACTGCGTGTTGATATCGTTGCTGCTGATTGTCTCGATGGCGGCGAGTTGTCGCAAGGCGGGCGATCGCTCACCGGTAATCGTCACCCTCAACGGACATAATATACATCGCGACGAATTCGAGCGGTTTCTATCGTCGGAAATGTCCGGGCTCAATCCGGCGGAAACACCCGATTCGGTGCGAAGCCAGATGCTTGACGAATACATAAAACGTCGGTTGGTGCTCGATGAAGCCGCGCGGATCGGGCTAGTAACCACCGCCGCTGAAATCGATCAGGCAGTCGAACAAAATCCTCAACTGAAGCCTGCGGCCCGAAACGCCTCCAGCCGCGAAGATCTCGCTCGAGACCTTTTGGTCGAAAAATACTACCGGCAGGTCGCGTTGACCGGAGTGCGCGTCTCCGCCGAAGAAGTCCAGCAATACATCGAGAAGAACCAGTCGCGGCTTACCGATCGCCCGGGCTTCCTGGTCCGCGAGATTCGAGTTCAATCGCGCGATGAAGCCGAACGGCTGCGCCGCGAGGTGACCGAAAGCCGGCGCGACTTCGCCGCGGTCGCCAAGCTCCACTCGGACACGCCCAACTCCGACCCGAATGGACTCGCGCGATATGACGAGGGCCAGCTTCCGGACATACTCGAAAAGGCGATTCAACAATTGGGTCCCGGCGACGTGAGCCCGGTCATCGAATCCAACTACGGGTTTCACATCTTCAAGCTTGAACAAAGAGTGTTGCCGCATGCGATCGAGGAGCGCAGGTCACAACTCGACGACCGGCGTGCTCAGTTGACCGACGAGCTGGTTGCGCGCAAGAACCAGCAGGCCGTGGATAACGTGATCGCGCGGCTTAGGGAGAACGCCCGGATCAAAATCGAGGCGTCGGCGCTGGGCTTCACATACACGGGAGAGCTGGGGCATAATTGAGCAAAACAGACGATGAAATGATTACGCTGAATAATACGGATGAGTTGTGTGCAAACTCGGTCTTGATTCATCGTTCATCATTCATTGTTCATCATTTTTCAACAAGGATGTGCTTATGAAGTTTGTAACAATGGTTCTGGCGCTCAGTTTGGCGCTCGCCTCGACGGCCGCGCTCGCTCAGGAACCGGAACTGGTCAACGAGATTGCCGCCCGCGTCAACAATGACATTATAACCCGCGCCGATTATTTGAACGCTTTGCGCGACCTGAAGGAAGAACTCGGCCGCCAGATGAAACAGGCCAACAAGAGCGACGCCGAGATCGAAGCCGAATTCGAGCAGCAAAAATCCAAAGTGCTCGACTATATGATTGACGACCTGCTGCTCGAACAGAAGGCCAAAGAGCTTAATCTCGACGTCGAGGCTGAAGTGAATCAGGAATTGAAACGCATGGCGGCGGACAACAATCTGCCGAACATTCTCGCGCTCGAAAACGAGTTGAAGAAACAGGGGGTCGACCCCGAGGCCGCGCGCGCATCATTGAGAAAGCAGCTTCAACAGCGCGATGTAATTCAACGCGAGGTGCTGTCGCCGATTTATCAGCGCTTGAACGATAAGGAAAAGCGCGACTTTTACGAACGCAACAAAGAGATGTTCACAACCCCGGGTGACGTTTCGATATCGGAGGTATTTCTTCCGCTCGAGGGGCACACCGCCGACGAAGTCGATCAGCGCGCCAGGCGCCTTGTTGCCGAGATACGCGCGGGCAAGGATTTCGCCGAAGCCGTCGATCAAAACTCGCCGGCAAGCCGCGCTTCTCGCGCCCAGAAGGGCAAGCTCGGAACGTTCAAGAAGGGCGAGCTCAAAGAGGATCTTTCCGCCGCAATTTCGACGCTCAAGGTCGGCGAGATAACCGAACCCCTCCGATTGCAGGACGGATTTCAGATAATCCGCGTTGACGAACGCACGCCGGCCAAGCTGCGCCCCTACGAGGATCCCGAGGTTCAAAACTTCATAGGCCGCGCGGCGACGATGGAACGCGCCGACGAAGCGCGCAAGAAGTTCCTGGCCAAGCTGCGCGAGGAAGCCTTCATCGAGATCACCAAAGGTTACGTCACTGCTCAAGCGAAGCCTGCCAAGGCGGACAAGAACTGACGCGGCGAGTGGGCGACACGGCGAACAGCGTCTCCGTGTCTCCCACTCGCCGCGTCTTCCTTTCGGTTTTCCTCCAATGCGTCTCGACACCTTCTTAAAGCTATCGCGGCTGGTGCCGAGGCGAACGGTTGCTCAGGAGATGTGCGAGCGAGGCGCGGTGATGGTGAACGGCTCACGCGCCAAGAGCGCCAGAGAAGTGCGAGAAGGCGATCAGCTTTCAATCGAACGCGCCGGAAACGTCACCACGGTTCGAATCGTCGAGGTTCCCGGGCGGCCTCCTTCGAAAGCTCAGGCGCGTTCACTCTATGAAACAGTCGGCGCTGAATCTCACAGCGATTGATCGATGCTGATGCCAAAACGATTCACAATCGAGGAACACGTTCGCTGGTCGGACATCGATCGAGCGGGGATCATTTACTACGGACAGTTTCTGAGGTTCTTCGAGATTGCCGAGACGGAACTTTTTCGCGAGGTCGGGCTTCGCTACTCTGAGGTGTTTGATCGTTTCGACATCTGGCTCCCGCGCGTTCAAATCCATTTCGACTTTCGCAAGCCGCTGATGCTCGATGATCTGATCGAGGTCTCAGCCTACGTCGGGCGATTTGGTACGAAGTCATTCACACTGAAATTCGAAGTGAATAAGAAGGGCGAGACGGATCTGGTAGCTGAAGGCCACGTGGTGCTTGCTTGCGTCAGCCGCTCGACTTTCAAATCAGTCGCAATGCCAGTCGAGATTATCGAGGCCCTCACGCCGTACCTCAAAGACTAGCCTACCGTCATTCTTGTCAAAGCAATTATGGTTGGGGGCCGAGCCGCGCAGCAGGTCTGCGGATAAGAATCGCTGTGGGTACTTCGTAGTTGATTGAACGAATCAATAAGGGGGTTACGGGCAAGGCCAACCTCGCGGTGATTTCGCGCGATGGGAAATATGTAGTCTATGTAGTGCTAATAAGCAGTTTCAGATAGGCGGCTGATTTGCGCTATCCCACACCGGTTCTGACGCTCACTTAACCGTCGCCCAAGTCCAGCGACGCGCCCAACAAAAAACCCCGACAGTCTGCGCCTGTGGTTGCATGCGCGTTGTTGTTTCCTTAACCTACTTGGTCCAACCATAGTCCGGTATCGTTGAGGTGCAGATGGCGAACAGACACAATTTTCTCGGTGGCAATGCGATAGACCCCAAACCCGTCACCGGATCGATGACCGTAGCCGAGTTGGTCGACTCGGCTTTCCTCGCCTACAACGCGGCGCGTTTGCGCGAGTCGTGTCAGTTGCTGGTTGAGAAGATGCTCGAAGATGATGTGACTATCGGGATGAGCTTGACCGGCGCTCTCTCCCCCGCGGGACTCGGGATGTCCGCGATCATACCGCTGATCGAGAACGGCTTCGTCGATTGGATTGTTTCGACCGGCGCGAATCTCTATCACGATACTCACTTCGGCATCGGATTAAAGATGCATCGCGGCAATCCTCAAACGTCGGACGTCGTGCTGCGTGAAGAAGGGGTCGTTCGAATCTACGACATCTTCTTCGACTACGATGTGCTGCTCTCAACCGACGCGTTCTATCGCAAGATGATAGACGGGCCGGAATTCCAAAAAGAAATGTCCACAGCAGAGTTTCACTATCTCGCCGGCAAGTACGTTGCCGAACGCGAACGAGTCCTGGGAATCGGTCGCAAGAGCCTGCTCGCAGCGGCGCACGACGCGGCTGTTCCGGTTTACACCTCGTCGCCGGGTGACAGCTCGATTGGAATGAATGTTGCCGCCAAAGCTCTGACCGGAAACAAACTGCGCTACGACGTCAACGCCGATGTGAACGAGACTGCTTCAATTGTGCTTGATGCGAAACGCTCGGGAGGAAAGTCCGCGGTGTTGATTTTCGGCGGGGGCAGTCCCAAGAACTTCCTGCTTCAGACCGAACCGCAGATTCAGGAGGTGCTCAAGATCGAAGAGAAGGGTCACGATTACTTCCTTCAGGTGACCGACGCGCGCCCGGACACCGGCGGGTTGTCGGGCGCGACTCCGAGCGAAGCCGTGAGCTGGGGCAAGATCGATCCCGACCGCTTGCCGGACGCGGTTGTTTGTTATCTCGATTCGACGATCGGGCTTCCGATCCTGACGTCGTATGCGCTTGCTCGTCATAAGCCGCGAAAGCTCAAGCGGCTTTATGATCGACGTGACGAGATGATGACGCGGCTCAAAGAGGAACACGCGCGGGCGGCTTCGAATGAGCCGGCCCCCGCCGAGAACGCGCACGGCATGGATAGGATTCGATAATTTGTGGACGAAGAAAAGCAAGGGAGAAAACATGAAACGAAAAGCATCAGCAGTATGGAGAGGCGGATTGAAAGACGGCAACGGATCGATCTCGACCGACAGCGGAGTGTTGTCTGACACTCAGTATTCATTCAGCACTCGATTTGAAGACGGCATCGGCACGAATCCCGAAGAATTGATCGGCGCGGCTCACGCGGGATGTTTCTCGATGGCGTTGTCGGGGCAACTCGGTAACGCGGGAATGACCGCCGAGAGCATCAACACTACGGCCACAGTTACGCTGGAAAAGACAGACGCGGGGTTCACGGTGACCGAGGTTCATCTCGATGTGACAGCGAAGATCCCCGGCGCGAGCGAGGAAGCTTTCAACACCGCGGCAAACAACGCCAAGGCCGGTTGTCCGATCTCGCGCCTCTTGAACGCGAAGATCACGATGGACGCGAAACTCGACTCTTAAGTATGACGCAGACCGACATCGAACAACTCGTGGCCGATCGCCGTCACTTTCATGGCAATCCAGAGCTGGCTTACAACGAGCATTCAACCGCGCTTGTTGTCGCCGAGCGGCTCGGGGAGTTCGGATATCAAGTGAGGACCGGTGTAGGCCGAACTGGCGTCGCGGGATCGCTCGCCGGCACAGAAGCGGCTCCGGAAGCCGCTTCCGCCGGCTCGCGCACATTGCTCTATCGCGCGGATATGGACGCGTTGCCCATCCGCGAAGAGAATAATGTCGAGTATCGGTCTCGTAACGACGGCGTGATGCACGCCTGTGGACACGATGCGCACGTGGCGATCGGGCTCGCGGTTGCGAAGCGGATTGCAAAAGAACCCAAGCAGCTTAAAGGAAATCTCAAGTTCGCCTTTCAACCTGCCGAAGAAGGCGGCAACGGCGCGCTCGCAATGATCAACGACTGTGTACTGGATGCACCAAAGGTCACCGCCGCGGTTGGGCTTCACGTCTGGAACAATCTGCCTGTCGGACAAGTCGGCGTCTACACCGGCCCCTTGATGGCCGCGGTCGATGAGTTTGAACTTGTCATCCAGGGCGTCGGCGGACACGGCGCGATGCCCCAACAAACCGTCGATGCTATTGTCACCGCCGCGCAGGTCATCAACGCGCTTCAGACCATCATCAGCAGGAATATCTCGCCGCTCGATTCCGCCGTTGTTACGGTCGGCAAGCTCAATGCGGGATCGGCATTCAACATCATCGCCGACACCGCGACGCTGCGCGGGACTATTCGTACATTCAACAAAGAGACTCACGCACAAATCCCCGAGATGGTCGAACGCGTCATTCGCGGTGTGTGTGAATCAATGGGCGCAAGCTACACACTCGACTACATCCGTCAGTCGTCGCCGCTCGTGAACAGCGCCGAGATGTGCGAGCTGGTCGCCCAGTGCGCGGCCGAAGTCGTCGGCGCTGAGAATGTGATTCGCGACGAGTCAGTCAGAACGATGGGCGGCGAAGACATGGCCTACTTTCTCGAGCGTGTGCCGGGCTGTTATTTCTTCCTGGGCACTCGCAACGAAGCGCGCGGTTTTGTTCATCCTCACCACTCACCCCGATTTGATATCGACGAGGCGGCATTGCCCATCGGCGTCGAGATAATGACTGGCGTGATAACGCGGTACCTGGGAGAGGACCGGAGAGCGGAGACCGCGGACCGATGACCGGAGACATCGAACTTGCTCGCCGACTCGAGATGACCGACGCGCTCGCGGGGGTCGAGTTCGCGCGCTCGTGGGCGCGGATGCATTCGTACACCGGCGAGGTCGCGATTGAAATCGCCGGAGGTTTCGCGGGTTTTGCGGGTGTCGATTCGCCGGTGACCCAGGCGTTCGGATTGGGCTTCGAAGGTCCGGTCACGCACGAGGACATCGAGGCGATGGAAGACTTCTATCTCGCGCGCGGGTCAGCCGTGAACATAGAAACATGCCTGCTTGCTGATCCCTCGCTCGTCAAGGTTCTTCTCGAAAGGGGCTATGAGCCAATCGAGGCGTCCAACGTCTTCGCAAGAAAATTGACCGCCGGCGATGCGAGTCTGTGGCCCGATCAGTCAAGCGCCGTTCGAGTGCGTACGCCGAAGGACGATGAAGTCGACGCTTACACGGAACTCGTCACAAGGAGCTTCTTCGAAAACGGAGAGATCACGCCGGAGCTTCTGGATATTTTCAAAAGCACGTTTTATGCGAAGGGCGCGCATTTTTTCCTGGCCGAGATCGACGGAGTTCCGGCCGGTGGCGGCATGATGTCGATCCATCGCGGCGTGGCTTCGCTTGGTGGAGCGGGTACGCTGCCCGAGTTTCGGAATCGCGGAGCGCAGAAGGCATTGATACTTGCGCGTCTCGCGAGCGCCGCGCGCGCGGGCTGCGATCTAGCGATGGTGGCTACGGGCCTCGGCACAGTCTCACAGCGCAACGTCGAACGCCGCGGATTCAATCTGGTCTACGAAAGATCAAAGCTCATTCGCCAATGGAAGTAGGCAACCGATACGCGCTTTGATCGCAATCACCATTCATAGTAGAGTCTCACTTCTCAACCCGGGGAGCTTCAAGATTAACCTCGCATTCCGCTTTCATCAGGAGACTCGTATGAGGAAATCGCGTTGGCGTTTGTCGCTTGTGATCGCCTCGATCGCCGTTGTTGCCTCGATGCTCGCGAGCGTTAGCTTGTTCAACTCGGCCGCCGCCGTGCAGAACAAGTTGGGCTCCGAAGGGCGGCCAATTACGCCCGCCGGCTCGCTGGTAATGGATGCTACGACCCGACACCCGGCAGTCGGAGCGTTGCCGGTCGATTTCGTTCGCAGTCCTGACAAGACCGGCCCCGAGGGACTTGGGCGATACCTGATCGCGGTCAACAGCGGCTTCGGCGTTCAATTCAACTCGCAGACAAACAGGGCTCAGCAATCGCTTGCGGTTATCGATTTGAACGCGCGGCCTCCGGCGGTGATTCAAAACGTTTACTTTCCGGCGCCGCAAAGCGTTTGCGTGGGAGTCGCATTCGCTCAGGGCGCGGAGCAGGACGGGACCTTCCCGCTTTATGCGTCGGGCGGATTTGAAAACAAGGTATGGGTGTTTCAGTTTCGACCGGGTACGGCAAATCCAATCACGCCCGGCTCTCGCGGACCAAACACAAAAGTCGAAGCTCCGTTTATCGACGTCACCGGGTTCGCGACATCGGCAAACTCGACGCGCTATAACGACAACCTCGCCCCGGTTTATCCGATGGGTCTCGCCCTCAGCCCGGACGGCGACACGATGTACATCGCAAACAATCTGGGAGACAGTCTGGGAATAGTCAGTAACATTCGCAACGAACGGCGGCTGGCTCGCGTCGATCTTAGAAGGCCGGACTCGGAGCAGTTCCTCTATCCGTACGGAGTAGTCGCTCTCGCCGGACGCGGGCGGAGCGACGCCGCAAAGGTGTATGTCTCCTGTTGGGGCGATGCGTCGATAGCGGTGGTCGATCCGCGCAAGCCGACTCAGCCGCCGGCGAGCATTCGCGTCGATCGGCATCCGACGGCGATGATCTTAAATGCCGATAGCACGCGGCTGTTCGTCGTGAACTCGGATGCCGACAGCGTATCGGTGATAGACACAGCGGCGGATCGCGAGATTGAGCGAATCAATGTGAAACTCACGGAGACATCGCTGATCGGCGGCAGTCCCGAGAGTCTTGCCCTCAGCTCTGATGGCGCAAATCTCTATGTCGCGAACGCACACGCGAACGCCGTTGCGGTAGTCTCGCTGTCCGCTCGCGCTCGGGGCGGGGCCGCTGAAAAAGAAAAGAATGAATGGCGCGACGACACCGATCGCAGCAAGGTCCGTGGCTTTATTCCAACGGGGCAATACCCTTCGGCGATTGCGGTGGTGAATCGCACATTGTTTGTCGGCAACGGCAAGGGGACGGGTTTTGAAAGCTCATCGGTGGTTGTGGATAACTCAGGATTTGTTCCCAACATGCCGAATGACCGCTTTGCGGTGGGCACGGGTCGCGGCGAGCGCGGCGGCCAACATAGTTTGTCGCTGATCTCGGGAAACATCAGCGCGATTTCTGAACCCGACGAGCGAGCGCTCGTGAATCACACTCAACAAGTGATGCGCAATGATGGGCTGCTGGGCGCGGGGCGCAGGACCTTGTTTCAAGGCCAGTCGCCGATAAAACACGTCATCTACATCATAAAAGAGAATCGCACTTACGATCAGGTGTTTGGCGACGTGCAAGCGTCGGGTGACGGCAGGGCTGCCGACGGCGATGCGACGCTTGCGATCTTTGGCGCGGGCGAAGCGGCTCGGCTTCCGGGCGGTACGGCTCAAAGCATAACGCCGAATCAACACGCGCTCGCGCTGCGATTCGGATTATTCGATCGCTTCTTCGTCAACGCCGCTTCGAGCCCCGAAGGTCACAACTGGTCGACGGCGGCGTTCTCGAGCGACTACGTAGACAAGGCGTATCGATGGAGTTACTCGAACCGCGGGCGGCCGTACGACTTCGAAGGTTTCAATCGGCTGCCGGAATTCAGAGTCGAAAGCCGCGGTACCGCGCCGTCGCTGTTCAGCACACCGGTTACCGCCGAGGACATGGCGAACTTCCTCCGGCGTTATATTCCTTACTTGCACGGCGCGCGCGACATCTCGGAGCCTGAAACGCTCTATTTGTGGGATGCGGCCGCGCGGGCGGGGTTAAGCTATCGCAACTATGGCGAGTTCATCGGAACTCTATCTGAGGCGAATATTGCGGCGGTGAACACAAACCGGCAGCGTTCCTATCCCGACCTCAGCCCGACGGTGTTGGCGGTTCCCACAAAGAAATCGCTCGAAGGCCATTGCAGTCTTACCGTTCGAAACTTCGACATGCGCTCGATAGACGCGATGACGCCCGATTCATATCGCGCCGCGAAAGAAGCGAACAGTTGGACCGATCCGGTGATATCGCCGACCAACTCAGATGAAAGATTTCGAGGAACATCGCGTCTCGGAGAATGGCTCGAGGAGTTTCGCGGTTATGTTGCGGACATCGAAGCGGGCAGGCCGGATCGGCTGCCTAACTTTTCGATGATGAAGCTTTCGAGCAATCATACCAACGGCCTCTCGGCTGACTACCCAACACCGCAGTTTTACGTCGCCGAGAACGATTATGCGGTCGGGCGCCTGGTCGAAGAGGTATCGAACAGCCCTTACTGGAAAAACACGGCCATCTTCATCGTTGAAGACGACGCGCAGGACGGACCGGATCACGTGGATTGTCATCGGGCGCCGACGCTGGTGATAAGCGCTTATAACCGGCCGGGCGCATTGCTACATGAGTTTCACACGACGGTGAGTTTGATTCGCACGATGGAAATCCTGCTTGGGATGCAACCGATGAATCAACTCGACGCGACGGCTTCGCCGATTGATATCTTCCAGGACAAGCCGGATCTTCGGCCCTTCAAATCGATGCTTCCTGAAGTCGCGTTGAACAACCTCGTAGTGCCCGCGCGCGGTGCTCGCGATGCTACGCAGGCGTATTGGATGAAGCGGACAGCCGAGCAGAACTTACAGTTCGAGGATATGGCCGACGCGCGAGTGATGAACGAGATCATCTGGTATTCGGTGCGCGGATCGGCATCACGAATGCCCGAGATCGCGCGCTTGCCTGCATTCGATGCGTTGCGAGAAGGAATCGCGGAGCAGCGAGAGGAACAGGAAGAATCCCCGGCAAAGATTGCACGCATCAACAAAGTGCGAAGGCATCCGTAGTTTCGCATCAGATTGAGCCGCTCTAACCACCGGTACATTTTCCTTGTAGGGAAGCTCTCTCGTACGCCAGAGTCACGATAGCTTATCGTTAAATTTATAGCCTACGCCCCATACGGTCAGAACGTACTTTGGCCTCTTGGGATTGTCTTCTATCTTGGTTCTCAGTCGATTGACGTGCGGATCTATGTTGCGTTTGTATCCTTCGTAGGCAGTTTCCCAGATCGAGGTCAGCAGTTCTTGTCGCGAGTACACATGCCCGGGCGTGGTGGCCAGCAGTTTGAGAATATTGAATTCAATCGGAGTGAGCCCGACTTCCTTCCCGTCGACTTTAACCTTATGCTTTGTAAAGTCGATCTCAAGATCGCCGTGCTTTACAACTTTCTGCTCCGGCTGATTCGTGGAACGCGTTCGCTTTTGCAGCGCTTGTATTCTTAATTCGAGTTCTCGCGGATTAAACGGCTTAGCAAGATAGTCATCGACGCCGACTCCAAAGCCGGCTTCCTTATCTGCGATTGCCGCCTTCTCTGTGAGCATTATTATCGGCGTGCTCACTCCCTTATCTCTTAAAAGTTGGCAGAGTTTTACGCCATCGATCCCAGGCATTACTACGTCAAGGATGATGACATCGACGGTGGAGGACAATCCGTAATGAAGTCCCTTTATGCCGTCCTCAGCTTGAATAATGTCGTAACCCTTGGAGCCCAGATATTCCGTTATGGCTGCGCGTATCGACTTGTTATCGTCGACCAGGAGAATTCTTTTACCCGGGTTCGCCGGCATACGTAGACTTTCTTACTGTTATCAAGTGAATGATTCCGTCGCGCTCAGAGCAGTCGCATCGGCATCACCACATACTTGTAGTCAAATTCCTCGTCTCCGGATGGCAGCAGCAACGCTGGGCTCTGTTCGTCCTTGAGCTCCAGCAGAACATCATCGGTGCTGACGACATTGAGAAACTCAAGCAGGTATGCCGCGTTAAACCCTATGCTCACGCTCTCACCCGCATAATCGAGAGGAATTGTTTCTTTGGCCTCCCCAACATCGGCGCTTTGAGAACTGATGCCAAGCTTTCCGGCCGCAAGATCAACTTTTACTCCGTGACTCCGTTCGTCCGCCATGAGCGCGGCTCGCCTTATCGCCTGGGTTATTTTGTCGGCATTCAGAGTGATCGACTTGTCGTTGCCCTTTGGAAGCACAAGTTCATAGTTAGGAAACTGTCCGGCGAGCATTCTGGAGGTGAGGTGGCGATTCTGTATCTCAAAATAAAGATGATTCTCATCCATAGAAAACTCTACCTCGTCTTCAGCGCCGGCAGTAAGTTTCGCCAGCTCGGTGAGCGCCTTCTTTGGGATAATCACCTTAACATTTTCCTTATGTTTGCCGGCTTCCACATCAGCAGAAGTCAGTGCAAGCCGGTGGCCGTCGGTCGCAACCATCTGAAGCTTTCCATCACCATAGGAAAGCAACGCGCCATTGAGTGCGTATCGCGACTCCTCCTGGGTGATCGCAAATATCGTGCGGTTTATCAGCCCGTTGATGATCTTCGATGGAATCATCAACCCGCTTTTTTCGGTCTTCGGAGTTGAAGGAAAGTGCTCCTTCGCCTGCCCGACGATTCTGAACTGAGACGAGGCACAAACGATTTTCACCCAGTCGTTATCCTCTTTGGTGAAGTTTATCTCCGCCTCGGGAAGATTCCGTACGATATCAAACAGCTTTCTCGCTTGAAGAACGATTGAGCCCTTCGTGGCAGATTCTGCAACGCATTCCGTCTGCAGCGATACGTCCAAATCGGTGGCGACCAATGAAATCGACGAATCACTGGCCGTCTCAATCAGAACATTCGACAGAATCGGGATAGTGCTTTTCTTTTCAACTATCCCCTGGAGAAGGTTTAGCTCCCTTAGTAGAGCATTCTTACTGACGGTGAATTGCATAAACGCACCTCGGTTGAGTTGATCTCTTCTCTAAAGCTTCTATCAGATAATTCATGAGAGTTATTTCTAGTAGAAATAGTAGAGGCTGTGGAAAAGTGGATATGTCGAGCTATTCTTCTGAAACAGAATCGTTGGGCACTGTTTCTTTCCTGTGGAAATGTCTGATGAAAACAAGATAACAAACCAGCGATCCTGTTGAAAGACTGATGGGATCGACCAGGCTCTGGTTTATTCTCAGCTAAGATTTGTCTCCGTGTTGTGGAAAAAGTATAGTAAATCATTTTAAATCAGCGATTAGGCTGTTAATTGAGCTGTGGAAATCAGGGCTGTTGTCATAGAGATGAGCGATCTTGTTGACGCTATGGAGCACCGTCGTGTGGTGCTTGCCGCCGAACTCACGCCCAATCTCTGGGAGACTTGATTTGGTCAGTGCCTTGCACAAATACATCGCGACCTGTCTGGGAACCGCAACGTTTCGAGAATTGTTCTTGGACTTCAGATCAGCCACCTTGAGTTTGTAGTACGCGGCGACTGTTTTCTGAATAAGATCTATCGTAACTCCGGGGGATTCCTCGGCCAGGATCGATCGCAAGACTTCGTGAGCCAGATCGAGCCCAAGAGGCAATCCCTTGAAGGACGCATAAGCGGTCAGCCTGACGAGGGATCCTTCCAACTCCCTGATATTGGATTTGATCTTGCTGGCAATAAACAGCGCAACGGCGTCCGGAAGATCGATATGATCAAGCTCCGCCTTGCGCTTTAGGATCGCCACCTTGGTTTCCAGATCCGGAGGTTGTATGTCGGCGATCAGCCCCCATTCGAACCTCGAGTGCAGCCGCTCTTCCAATGTGGGGATTTCTTTTGGAGGACAATCACTCGAGATCACGATTTGTTTTTGCGCGTCGTACAGAGCATTGAAAGTATGAAAAAACTCTTCCTGTGTGCGTTCCTTGCCGGCTAGAAACTGAATGTCGTCCATCAGAAGCACATCGATGTTTCGATACTTGTCTCGAAACTTCAACGTGCGGTCGTATCGAATGGCATTGATTAGCTCGTTCATGAATCTCTCAGATGAGAGGTAGGTCAATCTCAAATTCTGATTACGGCGTTTGATCTCGTTGCCGATCGCATACATCAGATGGGTTTTGCCCAGACCCACGCCGCCGTAGATATAAAGAGGGTTGTAGGTCTTGGAAGGCATGTCGACGACGGCCAGCGATGCGGCATGAGCAAATTCATTGCAGGAACCTACGACAAAAGTATCGAAGGTGTACTTTGGATTCAGCGGAAACTCGGCAGGCTCAGCTTCGACCGCTCTCGCAACTCCGACAGCGGCAGCCGGCTCATTTCTGGATGTAAAAGAAGAATCGGAGAACGACTCTGATAGAGATTCCTCCGTGCGGGCACCTTCCGAGATTGTGAATCTCAGTTGATAGCCGTCGAGGTCCATCTCGTGAAGAACCTCCTCGATTACATCGTAGTAGTTGTTAGTTATCCAGTCCCTGAACACTTCATTCGGAACGCCAAGGTAGATGGAGGAGTCGTCTTTTCTTGCGGACGAAATAGGCCGAAACCACATGTTATAGCTCTGCTGGTTCACCCGTTTCGAAATCGCGTTGAGGATTGACGAAAGAAGGTCAGGGTGCATTTTGGGGCCGGCAAATAATACGGAAAGCCGTAACGAGCGAGCCGGGAAGATTCATATCTCGGCCGCACTAGCCATCGAAAAACAGGCGAATAAGTGATCGTCGATCGAGCGGTATGATTAGAAATCGTGCCCGCAAAAAAGAACAGGTCCAGGGAGGCCGAAACAATCTCCACCAAGGACGGGCCAAGGCTAACACAACGATGCGAAGAAACTCAACGCTGAAAAGTTGGTAGTAAATCGTACAATCGAGCGAAAAAAGGACTAGCGCGCGCGCTCGGCAATCAGCAGCTCGACAGACGCGCGGTCGAGTTCGATTGTCGCGCGAACGATGTCGGCGCCCGGGTCCGCGATAGCACGCTGCAGTTCCAGTTCGGCCTGCTCCTTGAGCCTGAACGCATGGGCGAGGTCAATGTCTTCCGGCCTCGTCGCTCTGTTTGCCAGAACGGTTACTCGATCAGAAGCGACCTCAACCAAGCCATCGCTGATGGCCATCTCACCGGTTTCGCCGCCAATGTGATAAGTCAGCAAGCCGGCGGGTTTCAATTGCGACACGAGTTCGGTGTGGCCCGGAAGGATTCCCATCTCGCCGTCCAATCCCGGAACCTCCACCCGATCAACCTCGGCCTCAAAGATTTTTCGCTCGGGCGTCACCACCTCGAGATGCAGAGTGTCGGCCATTTCGTCTCCAAACAACCCCGTAACCAACTGCGAGATAGATTACTGTCACATAGAACGGGCGCGCTCGACGGCTTCATCGATACCGCCAACCAGAAAGAATGCCTGTTCGGGCAGGTCGTCATATTTTCCTGAGATCAGTTCCTTGAACCCACGCACGGTATCCTCGAGTGCGACGAACTTGCCTGCAAGCCCAGTGAACTGTTCGGCCACGTGAAAGGGCTGAGATAGAAATCGCTGAATCTTTCTTGCGCGGGCAACGGTCAGCTTGTCTTCTTCGGAAAGTTCATCGATGCCTAGAATCGCAATGATGTCCTGCAGGTCCTTGTACCGTTGAAGTATCCGTTTGACCTCTTGAGCGACATCGTAGTGGTCTTGCCCGACAATTCTCGGATCCAGAATTCTCGACGTCGAAGCGAGCGGATCTACCGCCGGATAGATCCCCAACTCCGCGATCTGGCGCGACAGCGCGGTAACGGCGTCCAGGTGTGCGAATGTAGTCGCCGGCGCCGGATCCGTATAATCGTCGGCGGGAACATAGATCGCCTGAACCGATGTGATTGATCCCCGTTTGGTCGAAGTGATGCGCTCCTGTAGTTCTCCCATTTCGGTGGCGAGCGTGGGCTGATATCCAACGGCCGACGGCATTCGACCGAGGAGAGCGGAGACCTCTGAACCGGCTTGGGTGAACCGAAAAATGTTGTCAATGAAAAGAAGGACGTCCGTCCCTGCTTCGTCTCGGAAGTACTCGGCTACCGTCAGTGCCGTCAGCGCAACTCGAAGCCGCGCCCCGGGCGGCTCTGTCATCTGTCCATAGACCAGGGCGGCCTTCGACTTTGGAATCGAAGACATATCGACGTGCTTTAGATCAAATTCGCCAGTTTTCTCGACATGCTCGTAGAACGACTCACCGAAGTTAATTACCTTAGATTCAACCATTTCCCGAATCAGGTCGTTGCCTTCGCGTGTCCGTTCGCCTACCCCTCCGAAAACAGAGAACCCGCCGTGTTTCAGCGCGACATTGTTGATCAACTCCATGATTAAGACCGTCTTGCCGACGCCCGCACCGCCGAACAAACCGATCTTCCCGCCGCGCAGGAAAGGCTCAAGGAGATCAATCACCTTGATTCCGGTGACAAACATCTCGAGTTCAGTTGACTGATCCTGGAAGTCAGGTGCATGGCGGTGGATAGGATAGCGCTGCTCAGAATTGACTGGGCCCAGCTTGTCGACCGGCTGTCCGATCACGTTCAAGACTCGGCCGAGAGTCTCAGGGCCGACGGGCACGGTTATCGGACTCCCCGAATCAATCGCCTTCATCCCTCGAATTAGCCCTTCGGTCGGCTCCATAGCCACGCATCGACAACGACCTTCTCCGAGGTGTTGTTGAACTTCTACGGTGATATTTATTGGCTCTGGAACCTCGAAGCCGTCACTTATTATCCTCAACGCTTGATATATCGGTGGCAGCTCCACATCTTCGAACTCAACGTCCACTACCGGACCAATCACTTGTAAAACTCTTCCCTCTTTTCCCATTGTCACGCATCCCCTTTGAGCCATAGCACTAGTTTTACTCGATCATGCCCTCTTGGCGCGAGAGCACAACAAAAAAGCGAAACAACTTATCACAGCGCCAAATGCTTTGCCATTGATTTCGACTAAAGCTGGAACATTGGCGCTTAGAATTCTAGCCAGCCCAAAGATTCATAGCCAGATGTTTCACGTGGAACATACGCTATTATGAGAGTTGGGCTCGAACCCCGGTTGTGCTATTGTACCAGCCGATGGCTCGCACAATAGCGATCGCGAATCAAAAAGGGGGGGTCGGCAAGACCACTACCACCATCAATCTGGGGGCAACGCTGGCGGTTGCGGATATGAAGGTGCTGATAGTCGACGCCGATCCTCAGGGAAATAGCACCAGCGGTCTTGGTCTTCGCGGTAAATTCCGGAAAGGCTTTTATCAGGCGCTGATCTTGAATGAGCCCCTGAGTTCAATAAGCCTGGACACCGAACTGCCGAATCTAAAGGTAATACCATCTGAAAAAAGCCTCGTGGCCGCGGAGATCGAATTAGTGGATCTGCCGGAACGCGAGTTCAAATTGAAGAGACTTATCGCCGAGATTGCAGATCTGTTCGATTACGTGCTGATCGATTGCCCGCCGAGCCTTGGACTCCTCACGCTGAACGCGCTTGCTGCGGCCGATTCGGTTCTGATTCCAATCCAGTGCGAATACTTCGCTCTTGAAGGCGTCTCTGAGTTGTGGGATACGTTGGTGCGAGTTCGCCGAACCATAAACCCGAGCCTTATGGTGGAGGGATTCCTGCTAACGATGTTCGATGAGAGAACAAACCTATCAACTCAGGTGATGTCCGATTTAAGAGGCTTTTTGGGTTCTCAGGTATTCACCACAATAATCCCGAGAAATGTGCGGTTGGCGGAGGCTCCCAGTCACGGGAAGCCCATAATTCTCTACGACATAAAATCAAAAGGCGCGGAGAGTTATGTCAGACTTGCAAAAGAGGTGATCAACAATGTCAAGAAAGGCACTGGGCAGGGGGCTTGACGCGCTGTTCCCGCAAGCTTCACCGCAAGATCGCGACCTCGTAGAGCTCGATATCGATCAGATACGGCCTGCGGACGTGCAGCCCCGGGGCGTGTTTAAAGAGGCTGCCCTCGAGGGCTTAGCCCAATCGATCAGGCAGAATGGAATAATCCAGCCACTGGTAGTCAGGCGGAGTGCCGGCGGATATCAGTTGATCGCCGGCGAACGCCGCTGGAGGGCCGCTCAAAAGGCCGGTCTCTATAAAGTGCCCTGCATCGTAAAGGAGGTCGCGGAGGAAAACCTTCTCGAGATGTCCCTGATCGAGAATATCCAACGCGAAGAACTCAATCCCATTGAGGAGGCCAACGCCTACAGAAACCTCGTCGAATCGAGGAGTCTCACCCAGGAGGAGGTAGCACACCGCGTTGGAAAAGAGCGATCTTCAATAACGAACGCCCTGCGATTATTGAAACTCCCCTCTGAGATACAAAGGTTGGTAGAGAGCGAAGACCTGTCCATGGGCCACGCCCGCGCCCTTTTGGCTATGGAATCGGAAGAGGCTCAAATCAAACTGGCCCGGCGGATCGCCGATAAAAAACTTTCAGTCCGTGCCACGGAGCAGCTCGTTAAACAATCACAACACGCGGCGATCGGGACGCCGATCAAACGATCAGTAAGTAATGATACCGACGCCGCCAATGTTCTGGCGGCCGAAGCAAAGCTCAGTAGGAGACTCGAAGCGCCCGTCAAAATCAAACGCGCCAAATCGGGCGGCACGATAGAAATCAAATTCTCATCTAGCGAGGATCTGGCACGCTTGTTTGATACACTGTTGAAAGCGAGTTCGTTCGTCTCGGAAAACTGAAATCGCGGGCTTCTGAAAAGTGCCCGCAAACGCACTGCGCGGCTGATCGATTCGCCGCATAAACCAGAGTCCGCGTTTCCGATCAACCACGCCCAGCCGCTCAGGAACATTTCTCACATTGGAACATGTACCCGTCGGGCCGAAGGGTCGTTCGTTTGCGCGTGTTTGAAACCGTATGCTAGCATCGCGAGCGGGTGAAACATGTCCGAGCAAGCTAGTCCCATCAGGCAAACGGTTCTCGATAACGGATTCACAGTAATCACCGAGAGAATGGATCATGTGAGATCCGCTTCGGTTGGTATCTGGGTCCGCTCGGGCTCGCGTCACGAGACGGCGCCGCTCAACGGCATATCGCACTTCATCGAACACACGCTATTCAAGGGCACTCGGAACAGAACCTCGCGAGAGATCGCAGTCGAAAGCGACGCGATCGGAGGCCACGTTGATGCGTTCACCAGCCGCGAGGTCGCAAGCTACTACGTAAAGGTCCTGGACGAACACTTGCCGCGCGCCTTTGATCTGCTGGCCGACCTCATCACCGCCCCGCTGTTTGCCCAGGAGGAGCTCGATCGCGAGCGCAACGTCGTGACCGAAGAGATCAAGATGGTTGAGGACACGCCCGACGATCTGGTTCACGAAGTGTTTGTCGCGAACTTCTGGCCTGATCACCCGCTTGGCCGGTCCATCCTCGGGACGGTCGATACGCTGGCGACTTTCAACCAGGAAAAGGTCGCGGATTATTTTTCGGCCGTGTACGCGCCGAGAAATCTGGTAGTCGCGGGCGCGGGTAACATAGAACACGAACAGTTCGTGGAGATGGTGTCTCGGCATCTCGGCAGCGTTAAGGATCGGCCGGTGAACTTGTCCGCGGCGGCCCCCTCGCATGCGACACGACGCATCGTGCTCGACAAGGATCTCGAACAGGCGCACCTGGTGCTCGGCACTCGGTGCCCCTCAATGACTTCGGAGGATCGCTACTCAGTACACGTGCTCAACGTTATTCTCGGCGGCGGCATGAGCTCGAGATTATTTCAGACGATTCGCGAAGATCGCGGTCTTGCGTACGCGGTGTACTCCGGCGTGAACGCCTACACCGACGCCGGCTATCTTTCTGTGTATGCCGCGACCTCTCCGGAACAGGTCAACGACGTAATTCGATTGAGCGTTGCCGAATTCGACAAGATAAAGGCCGAAGCCGTCACTGCGGCGGAGCTGCAACGCGCGAAGGACCAGCTGAAGGTGTCGATCATGCTGAGCCTGGAATCAACCTCCGCCAGAATGAGCAATCTCGCCAGGCAGGAAATATTCTTCGGCCGCCAGTCGACGCTCGATGAGATTCTCGAACGGATCAACCGGGTGACTACTGATGACGTGCAAAGAGTCGCCGGCGAGATTTTCGGAAGCCGTGAGCTGGCCATCACCGCAGTCGGGCAGCTCGGTTCTCTCGATCTGGATCGCGAACAGATCGCGGTCTAGTCCGTAGTCATTTGTCACTTGCCGGGCCTCAACCAGAACCAATCGACAGATGACCAATCAAAAATGACCGATCACAAATGCGACTGATCGTCTTAGCCAGCGGAAGCTCGGGGAACGTGCTCTATATCGAATCGGGCACGACCAGCGTGTTAGTCGATCTGGGCCTTTCCGCAAAAGAAACCGCGCGCCGAATGACCGAAGCCGGGCTTGATCCCACAAGGCTTTCGGCCGTCGTTATAACCCACGAACACACCGATCACATGAAGGGCGTTCGCGTGTTTTCAACAACCGCCGACGTGCCTGTGTATATGTCCAAAGCGACACGAACCGAATGCAACTTTCCTCGCGATGGCGAGAAGATTCCCTGGGGCGAGACGATCGCGTCGAGTGAGCCCTTTCAAGTCGGCTCGCTGGACTTTTATCCGTTCACGATACCGCACGATGGAGTCGACACCTTCGCTTTTACCGTCCAGTCCGAAGGCATAAAGGTTGGAGTAGCCACCGACCTCGGTTACATTAGTCAATTGGTGGCCGAGCGATTGCGCGGCTCGAATCTGGTGATGATCGAATCGAATCACGATCGCGATATGCTCAAGGTCGGGCCGTATCCCTGGTCGGTCAAGCAGCGAATCGCCAGCAACGTCGGGCACCTGTCGAATGACGAGACTTCGCGGTGGATCCGCGAAGACTTCGACGGGCAAGCGGAGTACGTGGTGCTCGCGCATCTGTCGCGTCATTGTAATCATCCGGAGCTTGCGAGGCTGTCCGCGCTTCAAGCGCTCGAGCGACACGGATCGCTGTTTTTTCCCAGAGCGGAAGAGCGAGTGAGGATTGCATTACCGGACCGGCCCAGCGAATGGTTTGAACTGTGACACATCATGATTGAACGCTACACATTGCCCGAGATGGGCGCGATTTGGACGGACCACAATAGATTTCAAAAGTGGCTGGACGTCGAGATAGCTGTCTGCGAAGTCCACGCCGACATGGGCACGATTCCGCGCGACTCCGTCGACACGATCAAACGCACCGCGAGCTTCTCCGTAGATCGCATAAACGAAATCGAACGCACGACGCGACACGATGTGATCGCGTTCACTACTGCTGTTGCCGAGAACATAGGACCCGAATCGCGCTTCGTTCATTACGGATTGACTTCATCCGATGTCGTCGATACCGCGAACGCGTTGTTGATGCGAGAGGCCGCTACGCTCTTGCTTGAGGATCTCGATCGATTGGGTCTCGTTCTGAAGCGTCGAGCGATCGAGCATAAGCACACAGCGATGATGGGCCGCACCCACGGAGTCCACGCTGAACCTACGACCTTCGGTCTCGTGCTCGCGCTTTACTATTCTGAAAACGAACGCAACAAAGAACGGCTGCAACGCGCGCGCGACGTGATCAGCTACGGAAAGATTTCAGGCGCGGTCGGAACGTTCGCGCACCTGGATCCCGAAGTCGAAGAACGTGTGTGTGCGAAGCTTGCTTTGAAGCACGCTCCCATTTCGACTCAGGTAATTCAGCGCGATCGCTATGCGGAATTCCTCGCGACGCTGGCGATCATCGCATCGTCGATGGAAAAGATCGCGTTGGAGGTTCGTCATCTTCAGCGCACCGAAGTCCGCGAAGTCGAGGAGCCGTTCTCGACAGGTCAGAAGGGCTCATCGGCAATGCCGCACAAGAGAAACCCCGTAACGTCGGAACAAATCTGCGGGCTCGCGCGGGTCGTTCGCTCGAACGCGCAAGCAGCTTTCGAGAACATCGCGTTGTGGCATGAGCGAGATATATCACATTCGTCGGTCGAGCGACTGATTCTGCCCGACTCGTGCATACTTGCGGACTACCTGATCCATAAGACCGAATGGCTGATTGACGGGCTTGCAGTGTATCCGAATCGAATGCGAGCGAATCTCGAGTCGCTTGGCGGCGTGACCGCGAGCGGGCAGTTGTTGTTGGAGTTGACGCGCAAGGGCCTCTCTCGCGAAGACGCATATGCCATCGTGCAACCGCTTGCGATGCGCGTGTGGGACGAAGGCGCGAACTTCCGCGATCTCGTGATGCACGACAAGCGAATCACCGACAAGCTTTCTGCTGACGAGTTGGGTGACCTGTTCGATACAAACAAACAACTGCGCAACGTAGACAAAATATTCGCGCGAGTGTTTCAGGAATAGTCATTTGTCCTTTGTCATCGGTCCCTGGTGAGCTCACACATCCGGGGCTAACAGAGCAATGACAAATGACAAAGGACCAGGGACAAATGACATGAAAGCAAAGATATTCGTCACGCTCAAACCCTCCGTGCTCGATCCTCAAGGCAAGGCCATTCATCACGCGGTTGAAACGATCGGCTTCCACGGCATTCAAGACGTTCGCCAGGGAAAATACTTCGAAGTCTCAGTCAACGGGGCGTTGTCCCTCGATGAAGCGCGAGCCGAGATCGAGCGAATGGCTCGCGATGTCCTTGCCAATCCGATCATCGAGGACTACCGCGTCGAGCTAGATTCCGATTCGTGATCGTGCGATAATGCGGCTTACGAACCCCCGAAGCGGCATTCCCAGCCCGCGTCACGAAAGGATCGGTTATGAAGTTTGGCGTAGTGATGTTCCCCGGCTCCAACTGCGACCACGACACCTACCACGTGATCAGCAAAGTGATTGGCCAGCCCGTTGATTTCATCTGGCATCGCGAAACCACCCTCGGCGATTGCGACGCAGTCATACTGCCGGGCGGATTTTCCTATGGTGATTACCTTAGAACCGGCGCCATCGCGCGATTCAGTCCGGTGATGGGCGCGGTCAAAGAGTTCGCCGCGCGCGGTGGATTGGTTGTCGGAATCTGCAACGGGTTTCAAATACTGTGCGAAGCCGGATTGCTGCCGGGCGCGCTCATGAGAAACAAGAACCTCAAGTTTATCTGCGGGCACATCAACGTTCGGGTAGAAGCGACCGACAGTCCATTTACGAATCGCTGCCAGCGCGGGCAGGTCCTCTCGGTGCCGATCGCGCACGGCGATGGGAATTATTTCTGCGACGACGTAACGCTCGCCGAGCTTCATCGTGAGAATCGAATCATTTTCCGATACTCGGATGCGTCGGGAAATGTGACGGCGGACTCGAATCCCAACGGCTCGCTCGATAACATCGCCGGCATCAGCAATCGGGAACGCAACGTGTTGGGCCTGATGCCTCACCCCGAACGCGCAAGCGAGCAGCTTCTCGGCAGCAGCGACGGCCGAATTATCTTCTACTCGCTCGCCGACACGCTTGCGGAACTTGCGAAGGCTTCTTAGCAAGAGATATCCCGATCTTGAGATAAGACGGCGCGCGCGACCATAGACCGCGCGCGCCGATTGAATAAATACAGAGCGATCTGCCTCAGTTGCGCGGGCGGCGCACCGAGTAATCCGGCCAACACACCAGCGGCGTGTTGGGATCGGAAGGATCCAAAGACTCCAGCCACTCGAGCAACTCATCAAAGCCTCGGCCGAACGGATTCAATGTCGCGGCTGTCGGAGGGGGCGGCGCGAACTTCGGATCGAGTGCCTTCGCAATCTGGTCCTTTGCGTCTTCAAGGTGCAATCGAGTCGGCCGATCGGTTGCTCGCAACATCGCACGCGCGATCATCTGATTCAACGAACGCAGTTCGCCTCGAATGAACGGGCGCTGCTCATCGGTGACAGCCGCGCGGCCATTCAACTTCTCAGAAAGCAAGTCCAGGTAGGCGCGTTGAAGGTTTCGCCGGAACGCGTCGATTCGAACCGAAGGCGTATCAAGCTCGTGCCAGATGCCCCGGCGAACATCTTCAAGAAACTCAGCCGGCTTGTATGCGGTCGCGCCGTCCATTGCCTCCTGCTCGACCAGTCGATTGAACCGAGCGCCGCTCATCAGCGAGTTCAAGACGCGAAGCTGGCTTGCCTTGATCAAATCAAGAGTGCCTGATGGTTGAATTCGTCTCAGCACTTCGGCCTTGATCGCCCACGTCGGAGTTGCGAACGCGTTGTCGTTCAGGAAACGAACCGCCTCGGCCTGCTTTTGCCGCGGAACCGGCGTGAACAGAACTCCATCCTGACCGGCGTATTTTTCTTGTGAGTTGAAACCGCCGACGATTGCCGCGACGTGATTTAACTCCGTCGCCCACTGGCCAAGCATCCGCCCGTACAGCTCTTCGAGATCGTCGTACGGTTCGCCCGCCTTCGTTGTAGTGGTCAGCAGCATGTTCGAAACTCGTTCGAGATTCCTGATGCCCATCGCGGTAGACTTCACTGCGTCGGCGTCGCCAACTGCTTCGGTGTTCTCGCCCGGATCGGAGCCCCGCGAACCTGAAGTCGAAAAGCGCAACCACGGAGTCTTGTCCTGGACCCGCGCCCACTCATCCAGCGTCTTCTTCTCTTCGTCGGGCGTGTGTGCGCCGGGGATTGGTTTGTATCCCCACATCGTCGCCCACTTGTCATACGGTCCGATTCCGGGGACCAGCAGCGCGGGATCGACCTTGTCTTCAGGCTGCACGACGTAATTGAAGCGAGAGTAGTCCATCAAGGTTGGGGTGTGACCCATGGTCCTGAGCCATTCCCGGTCGCGAACTTTTTCAGCCGGATAGGTCGCGCTGGCTTTCATGTTGTGCTGGAAGCCAAGCGTGTGCCCGACTTCGTGCGCGACGACGTATTCAATCAACGTCCCCATCAAATCATCGGGCAACGGGAAGTGTTGCGCGCGCCCGTCGAGGGGGCCGACCTGAAGGAAGTACCAGTCGCGCTGAAGGTTCATCACGTTGTGATAAAACTGAATGTCGGACTCGATGATCTCGCCCGTGCGGGGATCGTGAACGTGCGGGCCCGAAGCGTTCTCGATGGTAGAAGGCAGCCATCGAATCACCGAGTAGCGCGCGTCTTCGGGGCTCCATTCCGGATCCTGTTCGGCGGAGGGCGCTTCTTTTGCGATGATCGCGTTCCTGAATCCCGCTTCTTCGAACGCCGCCTGCCACTTCTCGATGCCTCGCTTGATGAACGGCACCCACTTGGCCGGGGTGGCCGGATCGACGTAGTAGACAATCGGGCGCACAGGTTCTGAAACGGCGGCGTTTGGATCTTTCTTCTCGAGGCGCCATCGAGTAATGAATCGCCTTTCGGCCGCGCGATGCTCGTCCTGGCCGTAGTCAGTTTGGCGAACGGTAAAGTATCCTACACGCTCGTCGTATACCCGGGGCATCATCGGTTTTTCGGGGAGCTTGACCATGCTGTAGTGCATCAACACGGTGCCGCTGTTGTTGCGCATCCCGGGTCCGAGAAACGGATTGGGCGGGGCCTGCGGCGTTGGAAGCCCCGTGTCCGGCGGCGAAGTGAAGGTATGAGTCGCTTCAACTTCGATGTTCGTGGGAAACGACACAATTCTTTCGATGAACGAGCGGCTGGTATCGAATCCTCGCGCGCGGAGCCGGGTCCTCGCGCTGAACTCGCTTACCTCAGTAGTAAACATACGCGTTACTTCGATGACCGGTGCGTCGTCCTTACCCAGCGCCTCGATCCAGAACGACATGATGATTGGATTGTTGTTCGAGGCCTGCACCGCGCGCGAGACGGGGAGCTTTGGATCAGCGACAACTTCGTAAGATACACTCCTGAGTAGAATTCGATTTCCGTGGCGCTCCCAACGCACCACGTGATTGCCGGCGGACTGGCCCCCATAGCCGACCCCGAGCGTCGTGCGCGCAATCTGACTCACCCAAAGAAAGTCTTTGTCGAGTTCACTCTTTGGGATCTCGTAATAGACCTTGTCCTTAATCCGATGAACGGTAAAGACGCCCGCATCGGATTTGGCGTCCTTGGTGATCACCTTGTCGTACGGCTTTATTTCCGGCGCGGAGTCGCGGCGGAAAGGCGAGTCGCCGATCTGCGGCGCCGCCGTTTGTGGCGGAGCGTCTTGAGTCTCGGTGGTGACTGAGCCGGTTGATTGAGCCGCCCCCACGCGCGAAGCCGTATGGAAAATAAAGGCGGTCAGAAACACCATGATTGAAGCAGCCAGTCGTTTCATAACTTGATACCTCGGTGAGTGAGAATGTTAAGCCACTGGTATTGAAGGACTGCGAAGCATATTCCTTTCAAATCCGGAATTCAATTACTTTCAATCGGAAGACGGATTCGAGCGCGGGCAGTCACATTTGCTTGTAAAACATTCGTCTTGTCGGCTACCATTTCGGTCAATCTTCTCCACCGTTATTCCGATTGGAACCAATGATCGAACCCGCAGTCACTCCCCAACTGATTCGAAGCCACGGACTCACCGACGACGAGTACAAACGAATTGCCGAGCTATTGGGCCGCGAGCCGAACTATACCGAGCTTGGCATCTTCTCGGTTATGTGGTCCGAACACTGCTCATATAAATCGTCGCGCGTGCATCTGAGGCGCCTGCCCACTGAAGGCGATTGCGTCTTGCAAGGTCCCGGCGAGAACGCGGGCGTTGTCGATATCGGCGGAGGTCTCGCCGCCGCCTTCAAGATCGAATCGCACAACCATCCTTCATTCATAGAGCCCTATCAGGGCGCAGCCACCGGTGTCGGAGGCATTCTTCGCGATGTGTTCACGATGGGCGCCCGCCCGCTTGCGGCGATGAACTCGCTGCACTTTGGTCCGCTTGCGGAGGACGGTAATGCGTCAGCAGCGGCGCGAGTTACGATCGCGCGAAACCGGTCGATAATGACGGGAGTCGTAAAAGGAATCGGCGACTACGGAAACTCATTTGGAGTGCCGACGATCGGCGGCGAGGTGCAATTCGCGGATTGCTACTCGCGCAATCCGCTGGTGAATGCGTTCACGCTGGGAATCATGCGCAAGGAGCACATCTTTTACGGGCGAGCGGCGGGGGTCGGCAATCCGGTGATCTACGTAGGGGCAAAGACAGGACGCGACGGAATTCACGGCGCGACGATGGCCTCAGAAGAATTCGGCGAGGAAGCGCAATCAAAACGGCCGACGGTTCAGGTCGGTGATCCGTTTCTGGAAAAACTCCTGCTCGAAGCGTGCCTCGAATCGATGCGAGCCGGCGCGATAGTCGGGATACAGGATATGGGCGCGGCCGGCCTGACCAGTTCATCGTGCGAGATGGGCTCGCGCGCGGAGAACGGAGTCGAGATCGATATCGATCTGGTCCCGCAACGCGAAACCGGTATGACGCCCTACGAAATCATGCTTTCCGAGTCGCAGGAGCGAATGCTGATCGTCGCCGCAGCCGGCCGCGAGCGAGAAGTGGTCGACATCTTCAAGAAGTGGGAGCTTGATGCGGTTGTCATCGGACGCGTGACCGATGACGGGCGATTGCGAGTTAAGAAAAACGGTCAGCTTGTAGCGGATATTCCCAACTCTGCGCTGACGGATGAGGCTCCGGTTTATCACAGACCTATAGATAAACCACAAGCGCGGCCGCCAATCGACGTTCAGCAGATCGAAACGTCAGCCGCGGAACTGAACCAAACGTTTATGCGCGTCATCACGCACCCAACGATCGCGGCGAAGGAATGGGTCTATCGTCAGTACGATCACATGGTGCGAACAAACACTGTGGTGATGCCGGGCTCGGACGCGGCGGTGATACGAATAAAAGAGAAGCGGCGATTGCTTGCGATGACACTCGATTCGAATGCTCGATACTGCCAGGTTGATCCGAAAGCCGGCGCGCGATTGGTTGTGGCCGAGGCGTGCAGGAATTTAGTCGCGAGCGGCGCGCGTCCACTTGCGCTGACGAACTGTTTGAACTTCGGCTCGCCCGAGCGCCCCGAAGTTATGTGGCAGTTCAGCGAGGTCGTCGACGGGATGGCTGAGGCTTGCGCTGCGTTTGGCACGCCGGTCACCGGCGGCAACGTGAGTTTCTACAACGAGACTGACGGCCGGGGCATCGCTCCCACGCCCGTAATCGGGATGATCGGTGTGATCGACAACTCGCGGCACATAGCAACGCAATGGTTCAAGGGCGAAGACCGCGCCGTGATCCTTTTGGGCAAGACCGCAAGCGATCTCGGCGCCAGCGTCTACGTCAGCGCGACGCTGGGGAGAATTGAAGGTCGCGTGCCCGACCTCGATTTGGATCTCGAGCGCCGAGTCCAGGAAGTTTGTCTGAAGATCATTCAAGAGGAGCTTGTCGAGTCGGCTCACGATTGTTCGGACGGCGGGCTTGCGGTTGCGATTGCGGAGAGTTGCTTCTCGAGTTATCGCCGCGAAGCGGTAGGCTGTGAGATCAGACTTGAAGGCGAGTTGTGTGCCGCCGCGTTACTATTCGCCGAGACGCCCTCTCGAATAGTGATTTCAGCAATCGATCAGAATGTCGAAGCGATTCTCGCGCTGGCGCGGGAGAACCATGTTGCGGCTTCCGTCATCGGCCGGACGAAAGGTGAACGATTAGTCATCCAGGTGAACGGCGAGCGCATCATCGATCGAAACGTAACCGAAGTAGAATCGGCCTGGCGCGGCGTCCTTCCGCGAATGTTAGAGATCCCCTCGCTTTTCGCCGCCGAAGAGAAGTGAAGAGCATCACGAGTGAATGCTGTCCAAGTGCTCGGTGAGTAAAACCCCAACCAAACTTCAAATCTCCGCGGGCGGCGTCGCCTTTAGAAAGCGAAATAGAAAAATCGAAGTCGCCCTGATTTCAGTTGGCGAGCGTCAGCGTTGGCAATTGCCCAAGGGAGTTGTCGACAAGGGGGAATCAACCGAAGACGCCGCGGTTCGCGAAGTCCGTGAAGAGGCGGGCATCGACACCGAAGTCGTCGAGCGAATCGACAAAGTCGAGTATTGGTACTTCTGGAACGAAGACGGCCGGCGCGTGCGATATCACAAATTCGTTTACTTTTATCTTCTGCGCTACAAGTCAGGCGATGTGCGCGATCACGATGACGAAGTAAACGAAGCGCGCTGGGTCGAGATCGATGAAGCGATTAAGTTATTGGCTTTTGACAGCGAGAAGAAAATAGTCGAGAAAGCGAAGGCCCTGATCGGTTAGAGGTTGGGTTCCCATATCTCGAGCAGGTCAAGCGTAAACCCCGGCAGCTCCGGATCACCCGATACTTCGTTCACGTCATTCAATTCTTCAACCGGCGACGCGGGACGATAGACGTAAACGCATCTCGCTTCCGGGTGGATTGTCAGTCCAAGGCGCGCGCCGTTTTCGATGTACTCAATCATCTTAGCTTGCGTCGCCGGCAGCGAGTCCGTTGGAGAAATCAATTCAATCACAAAGTCCGGGCAGAGCGGTATGAACTTCCGCTTCTGTTCCGGGGTCAGCGCGGCGAGGCGTTCGTGAGATATCCAGGCAGCGTCCGGAGAGCGATCGGCTCCGTTTGGAAGCTTGAAACCAGCCGACGAATCAAACGCCGCGCCGGTCCCGTCTTGTCTCGCCCAATTCCCGACCCGTCGGATGATTTCGCTATTGCGATTGCTGGTCTCTCCTCCGGTTGGCGCCATAACGATGATCTCTCCTTCCGCGGTGCGCTCCATTCGAAGGTCACTGTTGATTTGACACAGCTCGAAAAACTGCTCGTCAGTCAGCTCGAGGACCGGGCTCAAACGGAGAGTGAGGAAGGCTTCTCGCGGTTGTATTTCACTAGCGGCAACGCTCATCAATAGTTCCTCCGGAACTTCTGGCATTCTATCATGAGTCATGAGTCACGCAGAGGTTAGCCCAACAACAGAGCATCATCCGCTGGTTCAGTTGTCGGCGGCTCTCTGCTAGAATCTCGGCGCTTGACGAGGAATGAGATGAGCAAAGCGACGCCCGAAGGGACTCGACGATATGCGCAGCGGATGAATTCGACCGCCGCCGCAGGCCACTTCCACGATCGAGACGGATTGTTTGTTTCATCGATTGGCCTCGGGACGTATCTCGGGCATTGGGATGACCACACCGATCGCAGCTATCAGGAAGCGATCGGGCGCGCCGTCGAGCTTGGCTGCAACGTAATTGATTCGGCGATCAACTATCGCTTTCAACGAAGCGAGCGCGCAATCGGCGCCGCGCTGGGCGAGATGTTCGAAGTCGGCAAACTTGCGCGCGACGAGATCATCGTGGCAACCAAAGCGGGCTTTTTTCCATTTGACGGCGAGCCGCCGCGTGATCCGCGTGCGTGGGTCACCGAGAACGTGGTCGACAAGGGTCTCGCCCGGCCCGAGGAAATCGTTGGGGGCAGTCACGCGATGACGCCCGCTTACCTGGAAGATCAGCTCGCCAGGAGCCTCGAGAATCTTGGCCTCAAGACGATCGACATCTACTACGTTCACAATCCCGAGAGTCAGCTCGAGGCTGTTTCGCGCGATGAATTCAACAACCGCCTGCGGGCGTCGTTCGAGTTCCTCGAGAGAGCAGCCGCCGACGGACGCATCGGCATCTATGGAACCGCGACATGGAACGGCTATCGCCAGCCGCCCGACTCGCGCGGGTACTTGTCTTTGGCGGATATTATTTCGATCGCTCGGGAAGTCGGAGGCGAGGACCATCATTTCCGAGCAGTGCAGCTTCCTTACAGCCTCGCAATGCCCGAGGCGCTGACTGAACCAAACCAAACCGTTGAAGGCGAGCCGCTGTCGTTTTTGATGGCGGCTGACAGGTTGGGAGTCACGGTGATGTGCAGCGCTTCAATGATGCAGGCGAGGCTGAGCCAGAACCTCCCTGCGTTTGTCGCGCACGCGTTGAAAGGTTTGACCACCGATGCTCAGCGGGCCATTCAATTCGTTCGCTCGACGCCCGGCGTGACGACCGCGCTTGTCGGCATGAGCACTCGCTCGCACGTCGAGGAGAACCTGGCAGTTGCTGCCGTTTCCATCGCGCCTGTCGATGAGTTCTTCAGCATGTTCTCAAGCGGCGAAGCTGGATAGGCCTAACAAGCCCGGTTCTTGAGCACCGGTAAGTTACTGCCGTTCTTATCCTTTATTTCTCACGCGGGTTTGTGCTGAGATTTGCACTTTCTCTATTCGAGGCTGCGTAATGTACAATGGGGCGTAGAAAAGACCGCCGATTCGATTAGGATTTGGCCATGTTAGTCGCAGCGCTCATAGCAATTCCGTTACTCGTACTGCTTGCCGCGTTATTCATCGCGGGCAGGAACACCCAATACGAAACGGCGCCGGGAGCGGGATCTGCTGAGAGAATATTCTGGTTGATGCCTATGCCGGGTTTGGCGGCTCGCCTCGGAAGGGCGTTGTCTGATACGCCGCGGGATCTTAGCGTCGGAGTTTTTTGGTATCTTCGCGCGGCGCTTTTCCCGGAGCGCATCGCTGATTGGTTTTGGTTTCGAACCGCGAGGCTGGTCGGCGGTTCTTTCGCTCATCCGAAGGAAACACTCGCGGGAATCGTTGCGCCGGACAACACCGGGTTCAAGAAACGGCGTTGGTTTGTTCCGGTACTCGCTACTTCCGCGGCGCTTCACGGCGCGCTGATTTTATACCTGGTGTATCTGGCGTTCTTCTCTGCGTTCGCGCACGTTCAGGTAGTAAACAAGGCCTACAGAAAGTTCGACGCAAACGCGCTACTCGACAAGCTCTACTACCCACCACAGATATTGCAGATGGCGCCGCGCGGCAACTCGATGTCGCTCGACGAGATTCGGGCCGCCGCCGAAAAGCGCAAGGAGGAGCTTGCGCGCGCGAAGGAAAAGGCCGATAAGGAGCGAAAGGCCAAAGAAGAAGTTGAACGAAAACAGGCAGAGGAGGCAGCCAAGCTTGCGGCTCAGAATAAGCCTGCGCCGCCCACTAAGTTTGGTGAGATCAACGAAGCCCCAATCAAGGACACGGTGGGCAAGCTGTACGAGTTATATCAAGCCGGCGGACTAGATGTACCCGATATGAAGATGTCGATGATGGCCGGATTCAAAGTCGAGCCTGATGGGTCGCTTTCGAACATCCGTATGATCAAGAAATCTCCATCGAAGCTGGTTGACGCCAAAGCGCTCGAGATTCTTTGGAATATCGGAGAGTCGCACGCGCTCGGGCCGGTTTCTGATTTGTCCTCGGCGACAATCAGTCTCGACATAACCGATGACATCGCGCGACTGAGGATAACCGCCTTTGCGCCAACGCCGGAGATCGCGAAAGCAAGGTCGGATCTTTTGAACGTGTTGTTCTGGGCGCTCAGAATGAAGGAAAAGAGCCCGGACATTTCGCAGTTGCTTTCGCTGATAAAAGTGAAAAGTGACGGCAAGCGCGTCGACACCGACCTGATCGTCCCACGCGCAAAAGCGGCTGAGATGCTGAGGGCACGATTCGAACATCCCGGCACCCCGCCTCAATAAGACACACCACTGGGCAGACTGAGGTCTGTTCCGCGAAATCATTACTGTTGCCCGCCAATCAGGGGGACCCTATAATGGCCGCGTTGAAGCTGCCGTAGCACGTCCTTCGCTGGGCACATCGCTTCTTCAATGCCCTCTCATCTGCGCCCGCGCCACCAGTCGTCCGAGCTTCCAACGGGCAACGGGCTTTTGCGGTTCGAAGCGCGACCGCGTATCGAGGCATCAAAAATGGCTCCGAGCATCGACCAACTGCTGACCATCGCCTGCAGCAAGGGCGCTTCTGACCTGCACATCAAGGCCGGAAGCTTTCCCTTTATGCGAATCAACGGCGAGCTTCAGCCGATGGTCGAAGCGCAGCGGCTGGCCGGCGAAGACACGTTGAACATGGCCTTCTCGATTATGAACAATCGCCAGAAGCAGCGATTCAACGAGAATTCCGAGATCGACATAGCATACGGCGTATCGGGGCTCGGGCGGTTCAGATGCAACATATTTCAGCAGCGCGGGACTGTGGGAATGGTGCTGCGCGTGATTCCCACGACGGTTCGCTCAACCGAGGAGCTTCGGCTGCCGACGGTGATCGAAAAGATCGCCGAAGAGAATCGCGGGCTGGTGCTGGTGACCGGCTCGACCGGCTCGGGCAAATCGACGACGCTTGCGGCAATGATCGATTACATGAATCGCACCCGCACCGGCCACATCGTCACCATTGAGGACCCGATCGAATTCCTTCATCGCGACAAGAAATCCTACGTCAACCAGCGCGAAGTCGACGTCGACACGCGCAGCTTCTCCGAAGCGCTGCGAGGGGCCCTGCGGCAAGACCCCGATGTGATCCTCGTCGGCGAAATGCGCGACTACGAGACAATCGAAACCGCGCTCACGGCAGCCGAAACCGGTCATCTTGTCTTGTCTACGCTCCACACCCTCGATGCGACCGAAACAATCAATCGGATCGTGTCCGTCTTTCCTCCGCATCAACAGCGCGCGATTCGCCTGCAGCTTGCGAGCGTGCTGAAAGCGGTGATCTCGATGAGGCTTGTGCGCGCGGCGGATGCTATTCAAGGACGCGTCCCCGCGGTTGAGGTTATGATGGTTACTCCGTACATACGCGACTGCATCAATCACGCGGAGAAGACGACCTCGATACGCGAAGCGATCGCGCAGGGGACTTCGCAGTACGGAATGCAGACCTTTGACCAGTCGTTGTTTGATCTATATTCACGCGGGTTGATAACCTACGAGGAAGCGCTGAATGGCGCGACCAACCCGGATGAATTCAGACTGCGAGTTTCGGGTGTGCGCTCGGTGTCAGACCAGGCGCGCGAGGACATGGAGCGATCCAGACGCCGCACCGGATCACTCGACGCAGCCAAGCCGGAAACCAAACAATTCGTCAATTGGCTTTTAGAAGGAACAGAGCAGGTAACAAGATAAAAGTCGCGCGGGGCGGCGCGGCAGGTGAACGCACGGTCAGCCAAAAATCTCCGCGCGAAAGAGTGATGACCGCGGCGCTGAGGCTGATATCGAGTCGAGCTTATAGTGAAGGCCAGTTGAGGGAACGGTTACTGAAGAAGCATTCGGCCGAAGCAGGCACGGTCAACGAGTGCATAAAACGCCTGAAGGAAATGGGCTACGTAAACGACGACGCGTTCGCGCATAACTATGCGAGTTCGCGCGTGCGCACAAGGCCCGTTGGGAGAGCGAGACTGGCTCGCGAACTCGCGATGAAGAAAGTCGCGCCCACCCGGATCAGCGAGGCTCTCGATGTCGTTTTCGGCGAGGTCGCCGAAGAGACCCTGATTGATCAGGCCATCGGGCGAAGAATACGAAGCCACGGCCGCCCCTCGGATCGGGCGGCATTGAAACGCATGTTCGACCATCTCGCGCGCCTGGGGTTCGAATATGACCTAATAATCCGAAAACTGCGCGCGTTGAGAGTGGAGATCGAGGACAACCGTTAAAGGGAGGAGATCAGGATTCGCTGATCTCAAAGTGGGACTCAGATGAGGTACGGCAAGGATAGACGGGAAGCAAAACGCATAAGCCACATTTGCGAGGTGGAGTGCGAAGCCTTCGGACTCCATCCGGTCACCACCCGCCTGAATGATCTCAGCTTGACCGGCGCCTTCATCGATGCGATGAACTGCTATTCGCCGGGCACAGTATTGAAGCTCCGATTCCGGGTCAGCAACATCCTGATCGAAACTACGGCCGAGGTTCGCTACAGCTTGCAGAAGGTCGGTATGGGAGTGCGGTTCCTCGAGTTGAAACCAGATCAAGTGGCGCTGCTCGAGAGTCTGATCGAGAACAAGCCGCTGGTCGTTCCTCCTCCGCCCGAGCGATTGCTCAACGACCGTCGCGAGGACAAACGCATTAGCTACGTTTGCGAGGTAGAATGTGAGGGAGCGGGGCTTGGCAGACTCGTTACTCGCATCAACGATCTCAGTGTGAGCGGCGCCTTCATCGACTCGACCACCTGCTACGCGTCGGGCACGGTTTTGGCACTTAGATTCTGCATCTACGACATTACAATCGAGACAAGCGCCGAGGTGCGCTACAGCGCGAAGACGAAGGGAATGGGCGTGCGCTTCCTGGACCTGAAGCCCGAATACGCTGCCGCGCTCGAGAGCCTGATTCACGGCAAGCCATTCGTGGCGCTGCCTGCAACCAGAGCAGCCGCAGTGAGCGGAAACAACCACAGCATCTCAAACGCGCCAAACATGCTCTTGGGAAACTTCGCCGTCGTGAGCATGTTCGACATCATTCAATTGATCGAGAACAATCGGCTCGGCGGCGCGCTCGATGTGACATCACCAGCGGCTTGCGGCGTTATTCATTTCAATGAAGGCCAGATCGTCGGAGCTCAATCGGGCGCGGAAGAGAGCATCGAGGCGCTCAAGGCTTTTCTGGATGTCACCGAAGGTACATTTGGATTCCACAGATCCGACCTTGCCTACCCGCGCACAATTGATGCGCCCAGTAACATGTCGCTGATGCTCGATCTGCTTCGCGTCAAGGACGAAGAGGCAGCCGCCAACCAATAAAGGGGCGGTGATGTTCCTAACTTCAAATCTCAATTGCGTTCTTTGATCGTTGCGGTTGATTTCGTGTAGCCGGCTACCACTCGCGTCGCTGAACGGACTGGCCGCTACGACATTGCCTACCTGTCCGGCTTCGTCATTTCTCCCGCCCCTCCGACCGTTCCAACGCGTAACTATTCAAGAAGGCGATTGGAAAATTTGAGATTTGAAATTAGGACATCGCCATTAAGGTCTTCACTGCCCAAGGCTCTCCGCCGTTTGCTATAATCCCTTTTTCCAAACTCGATAGAAAAGAAAGCTGTTATGACCGGACATGAGATTAGACAGAAGTTTCTGGATTATTTTGCCGCCCGCGGCCATCGCGTCGTCAGAAGCTCTCCATTGCTCCCCGCGAACGATCCGACTTTGCTTTTTACAAACGCGGGGATGAATCAGTTTAAGGACGTGTTTCTTGGAGTTGAGCCCCGCGACTACAACCGCGCGGCGTCATCACAGAAGTGTGTGCGCGCGGGCGGAAAACACAACGACCTCGACGAAGTGGGACGCACTACGCGGCATCACACCTTTTTTGAAATGCTCGGTAATTTTTCCTTTGGCGATTACTTCAAAAAGGAAGCGATCTATTTTGCGTGGGACTTGCTCGTTAATGAATTCAAACTCGATCCGGTTCGGATGTGGTTCTCGGTCTTTGAAGGAGACGACGAGGTGGGCGCGGACGAGGAAGCCATCAGGTACTGGCAGCAGGTAGGCGCGCCGCCCGAACGCATTCTTCGCTTCGGGCGCAATGACAACTTCTGGCAAATGGGCGAAACCGGTCCCTGCGGGCCGTGCTCGGAGATTCATTACTATCAGGGACCAAACCCGGACGATCCGGAGTTCAATCGCGCTGATCTTGTGAACGGGCCGGACGATACGACTATGGAAATCTGGAACCTCGTCTTCATGCAATTCAACCGGTCCAGGGTTTCCGACAACGAATACAAGCTCGATCCCTTGCCGGCGCCTTCGGTCGATACGGGCGCGGGTCTCGAGCGTGTGACCGCGGTCATCCAGAAGGTCAAATCAAATTACGACACCGATCTTCTCAAGCCGATCATCGAATTCATCGCGGAACTGGCCGGCAAGACTTACGTCTATGAATCACCCGAAGGCATGTCGATGCGAGTGATCGCCGATCACGCGCGCGCAACCGCGTTCTCGCTTGCGGATGGAATCGCGCCCGGCAACGTCGGGCGAAACTATGTGCTTCGCAAGATCATGCGCCGGGCAATTTATCACGGCGAGAAGGGACTCGCGCTGAAGCCGCCGTTCTTTCATCGAGTCACCGACTTCGTGGTGGACTTGATGGGTGAGCCGTTTCCCGAGCTGATCGCATCACGGCATCTGATAGAGCAAACGGTTCGCGGCGAGGAGCAACGATTCAGCCGGATCCTTACGGTCGGTGAGCCAAGGCTCTCGGACTTGTTCGAGCGATACGCTCCGGCAACGCCGCCAATGATCGAGCTTGCCAGAACCTATGACACATACGGAGTGCCCCGCGATTTGATTCGCGTAGTGATGGGGCAGCACGGCGCTGATTTGAGCGAGGAGGAGTTCAACGAGCAGTTCGACGCCGCGCTTGGCGAGCTTCAGCAACAAAGCGCCTCGTCGGCGTTCGAGACCGGCCGCCGGGCGAGAGAAATCTACAGCCGCGTCGCCGAACGAATAGCTCGCACGGATTTTACCGGTTATCGCGAAACCGAAACACAAGGCGCGCGAGTGCTGGCCATCATCGCCGGCGATGAAGAACTCGAAGTACTGGCCACAAACGACAGCGGCGAAGTGGTTCTCGATCGCACGCCGTTTTACTCGGAGGCCGGCGGACAGATCGGCGATACCGGTGTGCTGGAAGGCGACAACGTTCTCGCCGGCGTCGAAGACACTTACTCGGTGGTCAACGGTTATTATCTGCACAAGAGTCGAGTCGAACAGGGAGAGCTTCGAGTTGGCGATCGAATCACCGCGCGAATCGATGCCGAGCGCCGCCGCCAAATCAAAGCAAATCACACGGGCACGCACCTGCTACACGCCGCGTTGCGCGAAGTGCTCGGGCCTCACGTCAAGCAGGCAGGCTCGCTTGTGGCCCCCGATCGTTTGCGGTTTGACTTCACGCATTATGCTCCGCTTACGGATGATGAAATCGCGGAGATCGAACGTCTGGTCAACAATGAAGTGCTTCACAATCGCTCGGTCGAGACCGAAATAAAACCGCTCGAAGCCGCTCTGCAGTCGGGAGCGATGGCCCTGTTCGGCGAGAAGTACGCTTCGGATGTGAGAGTCGTGAGCGTGCCCGGGTTTTCGACCGAGCTTTGCGGCGGCACTCACGTTCACGCGACGGGCGATATCGGGCCGCTCAAGATCGTCAGTGATTCGTCGATTGCCGCTGGCGTGCGCAGAATCGAAGCGCTTACCGCCGACGCAGCGATCGCCCGCTTCCAGGTCGACGAGCAAGTGATTGGAGACCTCGCCGAGAGATTCAAAGTTCCGCTGCGAGACATACCGGCCCAGGTAGACAAGCTGCAAGACCAGGTGCGCCGCTACGAACGCGAGATCGAACAATTGAAATTGAAGATGGCGCGAGCCGAATCCGAATCGGCCGCGGACAGCGCGCGCGAAATCGCGGGTGTTCGCGTATTGGCTCGCCGGGTCGCGGATCTCGACGCGAACGGAATGCGCCAGCTCGCGGATTCGCTTTCGCAGAAGTTGAGATCTGGCGTAGTCGTGCTTGGCCAGGCGACCGACGGCAAGGCCTCGCTTGTGACCCGAGTAACGGACGATCTGACAAAGCGACTCAACGCGGGGCAGATCGTACGCGAGATTGCCGGGTTAATTGGAGGCAAAGGCGGAGGCCGCGCCGACATGGCTACAGGCGGCGGGAGCGAAACCGAAAAGCTGGATCAGGCTCTGGAAGCCAGTTACGAGACAGTCGAGCGAATGCTCAGCGCAAAGTAACACAGGCGCAACGCAAGCCGGATCGTGCGTGAAGCGCGGGGCGGCCGAAAATTCTCAGGACTAGAAATCCATCTCGAACTTGCCGCGAACCGATGTCCCCAGACTGTTGAAGAACTGGCCAACGCGCGGGCTGTCGAGATTATTCTGCAGATCACGGGGATTGAACCTGTTCATTATGTTCAGAACCGCGATGCCGACTCTCGCCCTGTGCGTCTTGAACCTGGGAATAGGGAAGCCCTTGATCACTTGAGCATCCAGAGAGGCGAAGGCGGGGAAGCGGCCTGCCTGATTGCGCGCGCCGACGAAATCCAATCGCTCGTTCACCAAAGAGAACGGGAATCCGGATCGAATGTCCAGCGATGGCGAAACAGTGATGTCGTAACGCGTCTTCCATCGGCCGAACGCGAGAAGATGATGTGGCGTATCGAACGGGAGCGGCCCGTACTCGTTTGCGCGCACGACAAACGCCGGAAGATCGCCGAGAAAGTTGTCGACCGTGTTGAGATCGCCGCGCGCGCTCGACCAAACATAAGAACACGTCCAGTTGCCCGCTCGAGGACTGTCGTAGATTGCCGCGAGCTGCAACTCTCTATACCTGGCACGGCCACCACTGCCCGCGATCAGCGACCCTGTGGTGGGTCCGACGACGCGCGGATTGACGATGAAATCATCCGTGGTCGAGCGATTGAGATAACCGGCGCGCACCGTTAGCCTCTCGGTGATTCCGCGATCGATCTGCAGGCTCCACCGCACGCTGCGAGGATTGTTCAACTGTCCGTCTATCTGATTATTGAAGCGGCGCGGCCCGTCAGTGACCGCGATACCGTCAGGTCCGAACCCGGTGACAATGCGTTGAGGCAAATCGCTGAAGTAGCCGACCGACAGCGGAGTGCGATCGTAGAAAAGCCCGATTCCGCCGCGAAGGATCGTGCGATTGTTCTTGAGCGGTACAAACATGAAAGACACGCGCGGCGCGACGTTGTTCCTCCGTGCAACCCCATCGCGATCGAAGCGCACGCCAGCATCAATTGTCAGCTTAGTGTTGGCGACCCACTTGTCCTGGACGAAGGCAGCCGCTTCCATAAGGCTCCGCGACACGGCTCCCTCTCCCGCGAAGTCGATGCGCTCAGCGAGCGAGCCATCAGCCCGGCGAATCAAAATCGAGTTATCGCGGAATCGACCCGAGACGTGGGTATGATCGACCTCGGCGCCGATCTTGAACCAATGCCGGCCGCCAAGCGCAAAAGGCCGAGCGTAGTAGGTCTCCTGCCATTGGAAACGCGGCATGCGGCGGCGGGTGTCCGCGAAGTAGTTGCCCTCGTTGCCATCCGGCAGTAACGTCAGGGGTGCTTCTCCCTGCGCAAAAATCTCAACTTCAAAGTTCTTGTAGCTGACCGCGGAAGCGAGGAACGATCCATTCTTGAAGACCGCTTGTTCGGATAGCGAGACGAGTGAGCCGCGCTGTTTAATATTCGGCGTCACCTGTTGCGGGTTGAAGGTGTTCAGTCCGACGTATCGCGACTTTTGCGGAAAGAAGGCGGCGACTACTCTGAGGTGATTGTTCTTATTGACGGCGAGGTCGAATTGAGTAAACGAATTGAAGCTCTCGGTGGTCGAGTCGTCCCTTTGCCCGGGAAGGCTCGGCACGCGCGTGCGACTGAAGCGATACTCAACCGACTGCAGAAAGAAAAATCTGTCGCGGACGATTGGTCCGCTCAGGGTCAGGCGCGGTCTGAACGAATCGATTTGGCCGGCGACGATGCGGCGAAACGTTGGAAAAAAGCGCGCCGCGGTGAACTTGAGTTTATTGTCGCCGCCTCGGGTCTCGAGGTTGATCGCGCCGCCGGTGAGCCTCCCGAATTCGGCCGAGTAAGGATTCTCGGCGACCTGAACGCTGGCCGCCGCTTCCACCGGAACGTCAAAAGCCAGATTGCCGGTGGTTGGATCGGTTACGTCCACGCCGTTGACGGTATAAGCACTCTGTCCGGCGCGCGCACCCTTGAGATGATCGAGGCCGTCGGCGCCGCGGACGGTGCCCGGCGTCAGCAGCAGTGCGCTCTGATAGTTTTCGGCGCGCAGTGGCAGGTCCTTCAAGGTCTGCGCGCGAACAACATTGGTGGTCGTCGTCTCGGCCGTGCTGAGCAGGCCTTCTTCCTCTCGGACCGTAACCGACTCGGAGACTGTTGCAGTCAGTTCAATCTCGACGACAAGCGTGTCGCCCGAAGCAAGGCGTATCTCCCGGCTGACGCTCTTGAGCCCATCGGCCTCGACGGTCAGCACATAAGTCGCAGCAGGCAGATCAGCGAAGGCGAAATCTCCCGCGTCGTCGGTTACGGTTTTGATAGGCGGGCTGGACGCATCGCGATTCACCAACATGAGCCGCGCTCCGGACAGCAGCGCGGGGCGAGCGTTCGGGTCTGTTGTGGTCACCCTGACGGTACCCTTGATTCTGCCCGCAGCAGCGGACGCCGTCACAGAGACTATCGAGCCCATCCAGAGGAAGGCAACACAACACAAGGCGAACGGTAAGAACCATGTGCCATCAGTCCGGCGAACGGGAGGGGCGCAAAGCCTCGACCTTGCGCAATGATATTCGTGCGGCATTGACTCACACACCTTCCGAAGAACAGTAATGTCAAATCCCGGACGGACTGTTGTCGACTACTGAAACTAAATTATGAGTTGGAGAATAAAAAGCGTGGCTCACAAGCGCAAGCCTGTGAGCCACGTCGTTCGCGCTTCTCGCGCGATGTTCGGCTGATTTCGACTTCAGAACGTGAGCTTCACCGCGAGTTGCACCGTTCTCGGATCGCCAACTCCCACTCGCAGAAAACCGTCGAAGTTGAACAGCCCCGGCGTCGTCAGCGGATTCACGTTGTTGTCGTTGTTGAAGGTGTTGAACATCTCGAACATCGGCAGCAGCGCTATTCGATCACCGAACTTGATCGGACGAACAAGCCGCCAATCAAACGAGAAGTACTTGTTGTCCTTGCGATCTGTGTTCCGGTTGTTGGCCGTTCGCGCTCCGGGCGTGATCGGTTGTGCACTGCGAGCCTGGATCCGGGAGTTAAACTGAAACCCTCCGCCGATCTCGGCATATGAGAAGAAGTTGAACTTGTGACGAATGTCGCGATCCGACAACGAGTAGTCGAGCGACAGGTTATTGATGTCAAACGCGCGATCGGTAAACGGATCGCGTTCGTTGGAATCATCGTCCTGGTCCTTGGCCAATACGTAATTGCCCTCGAGCTGAAAGCGATTGCTGAAGCGTTTTCGAAGGCCAAGGGTCAACGCGCGATAGAGTGACTTGCCCGGACTGCTCGTCACCATCACCTCGCCCAACTGGGGTCCGAATATGGGATTGCCCGCCGCGTCGAGCTTTCGATTGACGTTCAAGAAGCGAGTCAGGTGGACGCCCTTCGCGTGTGTGAAGTCGGCATAGAACGCCCAGTTCGGCGCCAGCTCCTGTTCGAAGCCGACGTTGGTCGTGTAGATTCGCGGGTTCGCGTAATCGCGGCTGAAGACTCGCACGCCGCTGAAGCACGGGAACGGATTCGAGCCACACGATCCCGCGGTTGGCGTCACGACGTTGGGCCAGGTAGGCGTGATCGTTGGGTTGGCGAATAACCCTCCGGCGATCGTCTGTTGCTGAACACCATTGGTTGTGATCGAACCAACCTGTGACAACATGTTTTGCCGGGCATTGTAAATTCCCCAGCTCGCTCGTAACACGGACTTGCCGGTGCCCTTGATATTCCATGCGAATCCGACACGAGGTTGAAACATCTTTTTCTGGTTGGGCAGAGTTCCATCCGACGGGAATCTCGGGTCATTCAAGAAGATTCCGTACGCGGTCTCATTGGGTGGAACGATTGGATCGGGGAAAATCTGGGCTTCCCACCTAAGGCCGTAATTGAGAGTAAAGTCCGGTCGAATCTGCCACTTGTCCTGGATAAACAAGGCATAGTCTTCATTCTTGATCTTGGATGCGCCGGCCGCGTCGGTCGCGGGTCCGGTGCGTCCAGCCCCTTGCAGATAGAGCAGCAGGTGCGACGCGTTTGCGCTTGGTCCAAAGCCTGGACCGGTGGACGCATACCTAAGGAATCCGGTTACGCTGTCAAAGATGTAGCGGCCGGTAAAGAACCCTCGGAACACCTGATCATTAAGGGTGTGTATCCATTCGCCACCCATCCTCCAGGTGTGCCTTCCGGCGATGATCGAGAAGTTGTCCTTAAGGTGGGTGCGCCAAATCAACTCATCGACGTTGGGATTGAGGAAGAACGGATTGCCAAACCTGAACGTCGTCACAAATCCCATCGCGGTGTCGGCGGGAAGATTCGATTCCGTCGCCGAGCGCGGACGAGACTCGCGCGAATAACTGAAGTGCGCTTCGTTGAGCTTGGTGGGCGAGAACGCTGTATTGAGGTTCAGGTTTACGTTGTTGATTTTGGATGGGCCCTCGGTTCCATTCGCCGACGTTCCGTAGGTAGCCACGTCAAAGGTTTGATTCTCATTCTTCGAATAGTCGAAGTTGTAGGACAGGGCCAGTTGATTTGAGGCGCTGACGTTCCAGTCGAGCTTGGTCAACAGCGCGGTGTTGCGGACGGGATGCTTTACCGGCAGGCCTTCATCCTGACCAAGCTTGGCCTTGATGAAGTTAATCAAGGCGATTCGCGCGCAATCGTCGTTGCTGTTTATCAAGCTTTCGTTTGCGGTGATCGTCGGCGAAGGAACCGGGCACGGCGTGCCAAGCGTTTCGCTCAGATTCGCGCGAGTCAGATTGGCGAAGATCTGTTCAACGGCACCGAAGAAGAAAATCTTGTTCTTGACGATGGGTCCGCCGATCGTGGCTCCGAATTGTTCGCGGTGAAAATCGGTGAGCGGCTTGCCGTCTGAAGTATTGGCGGTCAGTTTTTCAAGCCGCTGATAATGAAACAAACTCCCGTGCAGGTTGTTTGTGCCTGATTTCGAAATCACGTTGATGATCCCCCCGGCCGAGCGCCCGAACTCCGCGCTCGCTCCGGTCGCAATCACCTGAAACTCCTTGATTGCATCGAGAGGAATATCGATTGCCGCGCGCTGGCCACCCGCTTGTTCGCCGAAGAACCCGTTATTGTAATCGCCTCCATCAAGGCTGATGTTGTTGAACACGCCTCGCTGTCCGGCGAAGTTGATCTCGTCGCCGTCCGGCCCCTGAGTGATGCTCACGCCGGGAGTCAGCGTGAGCAGGTCCTCAAACTTTCTTCCAAGCACCGGCAGATTGCCGACCGACAATTCATTGAGCGTCGAGCTGGATTCGGTTTTAGTCGTGTCGATCGTCGGCGCGGCGGTGATGGTTATCTTTTCTTCAAGCCGCGACACTTTCATGCTCAGACTCAGATTGATTGTTTGCCCGACCGTCAGCTCTAGATTCTCCTGTATAACGGTGGCAAAGCCCTGTTTTGAGACGGTAAGCAGATAATGGCCAGGCTGAAGCTGCAGGAAAACGAACCTGCCATCCGAATCGGTGGTCAGGGTCCGCGTGAAGTTAGTGTCTACATTCTTGACTTCTGTGTTTGCTCCGGGCACCGCTCCACCCTGCTCATCCAGAATTGTACCCTGAATGACGCCGGCGGTTGTCTGTGTTTGAGCCAACGCCGATGACGCCAATGTCGGCGACATCAGCAGGAATGAGAAGGCAACGAGCGATATCAGTCTTTTCATGATTTCGTTCTCCAGTTCGGAATGGCACATCGTTTTTTGGGAAGCATTTCGCCGCAATTTGTAGAACATTCCGGGCACTTAAGTCAACAGCCGCGCGCTCCGAATTTACTGCCGATGGTCTCGCGAAACTTTATCGTCAGGGAGAACTTGACCACTGCGTCTAACGGAATCATGCTGTGGGCGACGTTCCGGCCCATTAACAGCATAGGACGCAAAGAATGTTAGCCATCGTTATTACCATTGCGTTGTTGATCCTGCTGGCCGCCGGCTTCTCTCTTTACAGTCTGAAGCCGGCGCGTTCGCGCAAAGCCGTTGACTGGCAGTTACCCAAACCGGCATTCGACGGACTGTTCCCGGCATCTGACGTTGTTTCGGCTACTGGCCAGGCGACGGTTGATACTCCCGCTTACCGGATGGCAAAGCTGCTCGATCGCGCTCGGGGTGGCGATCTGGAAACGCTTTCAGAAGCGAGCGGAGAAGCCGGCGATCCACGGCTTTACCAGGACGTTCTCAATGCATTGATCGAATCAGCTTCCAACAAGCGAGAGGCGATGGGCGCGCTAGTCTCGCGCATCACAGCCGGGACCGAACTGAGAGCAAACAAGCGGTTGGCCCAATACGTGATCGAGGAATGGAAGTCGAACGCAGACGCTGCTTCCACGGGGGAGATGGCCCACGTCGCCGCGCTTTCAGATGATGCCGAGACCTATGAGAATGTGGTCGATCTCATAGTGTCCTACTGGAAGGCCGGACGGCTCCCGCAGCTCTCAGCCGAACAAGTAATCGAAATAGTCGAGAGTCAGTATTGGATTCTCTCGCACGAAGCGCGACATGGAGGCGAGGGCTTCGCGTTGAAGTTCAAGTTCGTCAAGCTTCGCCGCGAGCTGGCGGCGGCGAGGCCCGCGCATTAGTTTTGCCCCTCTCCGACAAGCTGCCAGCTTGTCGAGAACGGATCTAGAGGTACGAATACCTCGACAAGCTGGCAGCTTGTCGGACTAGGTAGCGATCGAGGTAAATCATGAACTCAAATCAAATTCAGTCGCTCATTCCGGTGATTGTGATCGTGTTCATCGCGATCGTTCTGCTGCTGATGGTTCTTAGTCGAATACTCGTGAATGTTGGCGCTCGAGAAATCGCCATCAAGGAGCGCCGTTACCTTGGCGCCAAGATGCCACCGGGCCGCGTCGTCGCCACCGAAGGCGAAGTCGGCATACAGGCCGACGTGCTCAAACCCGGCTTGCACCTGATCAAGTGGCCGTTCGAAAAAGTCGTTCGCAAATTCCCCTTGATCGAGATCGGCGCCGATGAAATGGGCATCATCGAGGCCATCGACGGCGAGCCGATGCCGCCCGGTGGAATCTTCGCCGCCGATCGCGCGCAGAACGCGCACAACAATTTTCAGGACCCGATCGCGTTCATCAAACGCGGCGGAGTAAAAGGCATTCAGCTTCGCACGCTGCCGCCGGGTCTGTGGCCGATTCACCCGTACCTCTTTCGAGTTTCGGTAACAAAAACAACGGTGATCCCGCATGGAAAAGTCGGCATCGTCACCTCGGCGGATGGCGCCCAACTCGACCCGGGCCGGCTGCTTGCGAAGGCGATCGACAATCATCGCAACTTCCAGGACGCCGAGCAGTTCATTGGGTCCGGCGGACAGAAAGGGCCGCAGGTCGATATCCTCACGCCGGGAACCTATCGCATACTGACCGACTCCGTTCCGCTCGAAGGCGGCGGAGATCGAAAACCGGGGTTGTTTTACGTGCGGCTGATGGACGCGACGGTGATCCAGGAGAATCAAATCGGCCTTGTTGAAGCGTTGGACGGCGCGACGCTTGATCCTCGCGATTACGTCGCCACGCAGGTCGAAGGGCATGACAATTTCCAGGACGGCAATGAATTCATCGGGCACGGCGGGCAGCGCGGGCCGCAGAAAGACATCCTGCTTCCCGGCACCTACTACGTAAACTCAATGCTGTTCAAGGTGATTCCCGAATCCGCGAAAGAAGTAAAGCCCGGCGAAGTCGCGGTGATCGTTTCAAACGTCGGCAAAGACCCCTCGGAAGAAGTGCGTCGCGCGATGGCGGCGAAGATTCGCGAGCGGCTCGAACGCGAAGAGCAAGAACAAGTGGCACACGTTTCCGCGCGAATCGGCGATAAAGATACCGTTGCCGAGATTCGAGAGGACCTCGCGCTCAACGATCCGGCCGACCGCAGGTTGGATGAAGGCGCGCACGAGGCCTACGTCGTGCCCGCCGGGTTCCGCGGGATACAAGAGACCGTCGTCGGGCCGGGGCGTTACTACGTCAACACGCTTGCAGTCACTCCGATTGTGATACCGACGACGAACCAGACGGTTGAGTGGACCTCGGGTGAAGTCGCAAACACGTTCAACCCGTTCGAGGTGATTTCCAAAGACGGGTTCACTATGCAGCTCGAAGTACGCGTCGTGTTTCGAGTCAAACCCGAAGACGCGCCGTTCATGGTCGCCAAGATCGGCTCGGTCGATCGGCTTATACAAAACGTGATGCATCCGCTGATCGACTCGATCTTTCGCAACCAGGCTTCCGAGTCGTCAGCGATGGCTTATCTTCAAAATCGGCACGAGGAACAGGAACGCGCCGAAGCTCGCGTGCGCGCGCACCTGTTGAAGTATCACGTAGACGTGGTGAACGTTTTGATCTGTCACATCCATCTGCCCGAAGAGTTGATGAAAACCCAGACAGAAAAGATTCTCGCCGAACAGCGGTTGAGCATGTTCAACGCGCAGCGTGAGGCCGAAGAGCGTCGCATTCAACTCGAGCGGACTAAGGCTCAAGCCGACAATCAGGTCAAGCTGATGGAGGCAACAGTCGGCGTTGAGATCGCCGGCAAGCGCTCTGAGCAACGAAAGGCCGAGGGTGAAGGCGAAGCGAGCTACATCCTGGCGACCGGCAAAGCGGAATCCGAGAAGGTCCGCTTGATGGGTGAGGCGCAAGGCGTGGCCTACGCCGAACAAGTAAACGCGATCGGCGCGCAAGGCGTCGCGCTGGTTGAGACGTTGAGAGTGATCGGCGAAAAAGGCGTGCGCATAACCCCGGACGTGATGGCGTCGGGCGGCTCAGGCGAGGGCGCCGGCGGAATCGGTACTTTGCTGTTGCTGAATCTGTTTCGAGAACGCTTGAGCCTTGGTCCTCAGACCGACAACGGCTCGCCCGTGATTACGAAGACGAAGTAAAGACGTGCGGAACAGTTTGATCGATCTAAAGGGGCGAGATCATCTCGCCCCTCTCTGTTTTTAAGAGGCAAACAGATCCGCCGAGCGTCGAATGGAACCGGGTCTCACCACGCGACGGCGTCCGATTCTCTCTTGTGGTTATGAGCTTCGCTGAAATCTTTGCTCGGGCCACCTGCGCGTTAAGAGTATTTCCATCGGGTTAATTTTCAATTAATTAATCAGGATAAAGGAAGAAAAAGTACGTGACACCATTGTCGTCCGTGCTACAATGCGGCCCGTTTTCAATTTCCCGTGAACGGGGCCGACGAGGCCCAAAGAAATAATCGAACTCACTGAGCGCCATTAGATCGAAGCTGGCATCAGCCTTTGTGCAAGGCTCAGCCCATAGGTGATCGAGGTTGGCTTTGTCTTAGTGCGGAGCAAGGGTTATCGCCCCTTGATTGGGTCTTGGTGCGCGACGATCAATCAATTCACGCCGCAGATTTCACCGATACTATCCTTGCTCGATCAATGAGTGCTTCCGCCAGACATATTGGGTAACTGGATTGAGAGCCAGGTTGTTCGGTGAAGCGCGGAGATTGCTCAGGTGAGAGTTAGGTAATGAGACATCTGAGTGATCCACGGCGGTGACGAGAAAGCTCGGCGATCCCGCGCAGGCGAAGTTCTTCGAAAAGCGAGGAGAGAGGCATGTTCAACAAGAAAACCAATAAGCCGCGGTCGATGAAGAGCGACCGGTGTCGCAGACGCAATGTAACGATTGTTATCGCGATCGTGCTGAGCCTGTTCGCGAGTTGGACGCTGTTGGCTTATTCGGGCGCGCTCGATCCTCTGCTCAGGCATAAAGGGGGAAGACCCGCGCCGGTGGCCGTTCAGAGTTTCAACTCGAACAGCCCGTCGAAGGAATATATCTACGGTGGCGGCCGCTTGATCGCAACTGAAGAACCTGCCGGCTGTTCCTTTTCGATCTCGCCGATAAGTCAGTCCTTCACTTCGAGCGCAGGAACCGGCAGCGTGAGCGTGACGGCCGGCGCGGGCACCTGCTAACCTGGTGAGCGCTATTGGTGTACCGACCCAGTTTGGAGTCGAGGTCAGTCAGTTTACCGCCGCTGGATATACGCAATGGGGAAGATTCCTGGTGCCACCGAGGTAGTCCAGAAGCCGAAATGACTTTGCGAGTTCGGCTTGCGAATAAAGATGTTGTCGTACCGAAACATGAACGTTGCTCGCGACATGTTGGTTATGGACTGTTAGTTTCCATTGGAAGCACGAGGTAATGGCATGGAGGATTTGGAAGCCTTCCTGGAAGTAGTATTCGACTCGATCGTCGACGAGAAACATCCCGGCTATTATCATCAACCAATACCTAATGAATTGGATGATGAAATTGGCAATCTGGTGAGAGTGTTTATTGAAGCAAGTGCTCAAGGGCGTGAAGCGATACTTTCAAAGTCGCGCGAAGCGAATTCCTTCGCGCTCATTGTCTTCGCCGAACGAATGGCCGCCCTTGCTGTTCGAGAGAACTCGCGAAGAAGACTCTTGGAAGGTCTCCTTGCTCTTATTATAGAGGGCTTCAAGTTCGACTACAGAGATAACATGACCATTTGGGCTCCCTTGTACCACAGCGCTGCAAAGATCGGGGTCGAACCAGAAGGCCTATTTCAAGAGGCTGCCTCTTATGCCAGGAACACTGTTTCTGAGTGGATGTTGGATTTTCCAAAACGAAGCCCGGAGGAGAGAGGTCTTCGCGCTTTTAAGTTCAAGGAAACATATGCACCGGATGGCTTTAGATATGAAAGAGTTCCCTAACTCAAGCTAGAACCGATTGCTTCTGTTCCTCCTCTCCGCCTTTTGTTTCTCAGCGACAAACTCAGAACGTACCGATGCTCGAAACGTCGAGACTCATTATCACTACGACGCGTTGAACCGGCCGAATCAGGTGTGGTACACGGGATCGGGAGGATCGGATGATCCGAACGCTTCGAGGCCGGCGCTGCCCACGAGTGTCGCGGCAACGAGCGACGTGATCATCAGCTACAACACCGCCGTGCCGGGCAACGGAGCAGTAAGCCGCATCGATGACGGCGGAGGATTCGAGACCTATGTTTACGACTCGCTTGGCCGAAACACGAGCAAGACCAGAACAATCGACGGAGTGAACAGCTACCAGACGCAGTATCAGTACAATCAGGCGAATCAGCTTGGGTTGATGATCTATCCATCGGGCAAACGGGTGAGGATGAACTTCGATTCGCGTGGACGAATAATTGGCGAAGACAAAGTAGACACGACCGGCAGCGTTTTGACTTCTTACGTGTCGGGCATCGGATATAATGTAGCGGGTCAGGTAACATCGATGACATCAGGCAGCGGAGTGGTTGAGAGCTACACATACAGCGCGAGTCGATTGCAGTTGACTCGGCAGACGGCGGTGAAGGGCCCTACTACGCTGATGGATTTGAATTACAGCTACGCGGCCGCGGCTGGAGCTTCGGGAGTTGGAACGACTGCCGGCAATAGCGGTCAGTTGATGGCGATCGGAAACAATCCGAGCGGTCAGCCAAGCTCGATCAACGGGCAGGCTCGCAACCAGACGTTTACTTACGATGATCAGGGCAGACTGGTGAGCGCGTCATCGTGGGGGATATCGCAGAGGAGCTACAGCTACGATCGTTGGGGCAATCGCACTGCGATGAGTGATTCGATTATGGGAGCGAGTCAGAGCATCAGCTTGCAACCGCAGCCAGCCGCACCAACGGGAGTGCCCTCAAATCGGATCGCAAGCGTAATCAATAACGGGATCACGGCGAGCTACGTGTACGATGCGTCTGGGAATCTGACGAACGATGGAGCGCACAGCTATCAATATGACGCAGAGAACAGAATCGCGAAAGTTGATGCGGGGACTTCGAACGAAGCGAGTTACTCGTATGACGCGAACAACTGGCGTGACCACGGTGACCCTGCCGGACAATCAGACTTGGAGCGAGCGGAACTAACGGCGCGCCGACGCGTCTTTGGCCGATTGACTCTCGATGCCCGGCCCGGTTATGGCAATCACAGAGTAACTAACGACTCCCGGTTCCCTTTTTGGTACAATCTAAGCCTTGATACAATCTAAGCCAGCAAAGCTGTCACTCCTCACGAAACACAGCTACTTTGACTAGTGGTGGTTTGGACGCGGTAACAAAAGCTCAACACCTTGAGCCCTCCGGGGTGTTCCACAAAACCAAACGTGGATTGGAGGTGTATTGCAATGACATGGCTTGCACGAGAATTTCGCTCGGTGGCTTGTTTTGGGGCGGGGATACTAGCAATCTCTATCGGCGCGCAGCACTCTGAGGTATGGGCGAGCAGGGGAGCTGTTGCCTTCGCAACCACGATCCAACTTCAGCCAGTAATCAGCTCGGGATTGTCATCGCCCGTCTTTGTGACCGGCGCGCGCGACGGTACCAATCGGCTGTTTATCGTCGAGCAACCAGGAAGAGTCCTGGTATTGCAGCCCGCACAAACTACGCCTACGGTCTTCCTCGATATTACGCCGTCGGTTTTGTTTAACGGCGAGCGGGGACTCCTGGGATTGGCTTTTCACCCGTTGTTCAAATTCAATGGGCGCTTCTTTATCTTTTACACCAGGCAAACTGATGGCGCGATTGTCATAGCCGAACATCATATCTCCGCCGCGAATCCAAACGTTGCCGATCCGGGCGAGAACGTTCTTCTAACGATCTCACACTCCGATTTCCCCAATCACAATGGCGGTATGATGGCGTTCGGACCGGATGGCTATCTTTATATCGGCACGGGTGACGGAGGCTCAGCGAATGACCCCGGAAACAACGCTCAAAACATCAACGCTCTTCTGGGTAAGATCCTCAGAATCGACATCGATCATCCGAACGGGCAGGCGTCTTATTCATCGCCGCAATCGAACCCATTCGTGGGAGTAGCCGGAGCTGACGAGATCTTCGCTTATGGCATGCGAAACCCGTGGCGGTTCTCGTTCGACCGCGCAACCGGCATGCTTTACGCGGGGGATGTCGGACAAGGCTCCTATGAAGAGGTTGACATCATCACGCTCGGGGGAAATTACGGCTGGCGCGTGATGGAGGGGAATCATTGCAATCCTAATCTCAACGGCGGCGTCTGCACTCCCATCGGCGTCGCTCCCATCGATGAGTACGTTCACGCGGCGGGTCGATGCTCAATAACCGGAGGATATGTTTACCGGGGCCCGATAGCAACCATACCCACCGGCGCGTACCTCTATGCCGACTTTTGCACCGGCGAGATTTTCATGCGGGAAAGCGGTACATCCAGCCTGCTGCTGGACACGACTCTAAACATTTCGTCTTTTGGAGAAGATGAGGCCGGCGAGATTTACGTCGTCGGTCTCGGAGGAACGATCCATCGGATCGTCAATCCAAACGCACCTTGTTCATTCGTCTTCTCGCCATCTAACCCGCTCGTGCTGGCGCCCGGTGGGATGAAAAACGTTGCCGTTACCGCTCCCGTCAATTGCAACTGGAGCGCGCTCAGTAATGACACCTTCATCACGCTCACATCGAGCAACAGCAGCGCCGGGTCCGGCGCGCTTACTTATGCGGTCGCTCCAAACCCGTCGTCAAAACGGAGCGGCACATTGACGATCGCCGGTCTGCCTTATGTCATAACTCAGGCGGCAAAACGAAACCCTTTTGATTTTGATAATGATTCTCGTTCGGATCTTTCAACATTTCGTCCATCAGATCGAACCTGGAGAATTCTCAATAGCAGCACCGGCGCACAACGAGTGCAGCAGTGGGGATTCTCAGGTGACGTTATCGTTCCGGGGGACTATGACGGAGACGGCTTAGCCGACATCGCTGTATTTCGTCCATCGAATGGGACGTGGTGGATTCTCAGAAGTTCCGACGGCGGCACAACTCTCAAACAATTTGCGTTTCAAGGAGACGTCCCGATTCCTGGTGATTACGATGGAGACGGCAAGACCGACATAGCCATCTTCCGCCCGTTCGATGGCACGTGGTGGATTCTGAAAAGCACGGACGGCACAACACGAGTCAGGCAATGGGGGTTTTCGAACGATCTGCTCACGCCAGGAGACTACGACGGAGATGGCGCCGCAGACCTCGCCGTATTTCGTCCATCGAATGGGACCTGGTGGATTCTCAGAAGTTCCGACGGCGGCGCGACGGTTCAGCAGTTCGCGCTTCAAGGGGACGTACCGGTGCCCGCGGACTACGACGGGGATGGTAAGACCGACATCGCAGTATTTCGTCCGTCAAATGGAACCTGGTGGGTCTTAAAGAGCACCGACGGCGCACAACGGGTTCGCCAATGGGGGATCCCCGGAGACGAGCTCGTCCAGGGAGACTACGATGGAGACGGCGTTGCCGATATCGCGGTGTTTCGTCCGTCTGACGGCACCTGGTGGGTGCTTCGTAGTTCTGACGCGGGTACGACGCCCATCCAATTCGCTGCCTCCGGCGACGTTCCGGTTCCGTCAGCATACGTCCCTTAAATCACGGATATCGCGGCGGGATCATCGGTCAAGAAAACACGAGACGCGTTCTCACGGTTTCGGCGACTTGAGAATCTCAGCGCTAACGCTTATAAAGAGCGCCGGTGAATCTCAAACGCCTTCTCGCTCTCTTAATACCCACACTCCTCTTTCTTTCCGCAAGCTGTCGCAATGGACCCAGCCCCGTGGATGAGTCGGTTATCCGTCTCGGCGTAATCACCTCTCTAACCGGAGCCGAAGCTCGATTCGGCCAGGCCCAAAAGTATGGCTACGAAACGGCTCTCGACGAGATCAACACCAACGGGGTGCTCGGTAAAAAGATCGAGCTCGTCTATCAGGACGACACCTCGAAGCCCGAGGTCGCCAGCCTCACCGTTGAAAAGCTTTCGGATCGCAGCGACATCGTCGCGTTGATGGGCGCTTATTCGAGTTCAGCGACTTTTCCGGCGGCGGCGGTCGCCAATCGATATCAAATTCCGATGTTGTGTCCGAGTGCGACCACCGATGAAGTGACTCGCCAGGGATACGAGTGGGTGTTTCGCGTGTGCGCATCGGCGAGCGATTACGGACACACGCTTGTCGAGTTTCTTACAAAGGTCGCGGACGCGCGCCGCCTCGCCGTGGTGTACGAGAATACGCAATTCGGATCGAGCGTGGCGCGAGCGGCCCTGGAACAGGCTCCCAGAGCCGGTATCGAGATCGTCGCTTACGAAGCTTACGATCAGGGGGGCACGGATTTCACGCCGCTTCTGACTCGAGTCAAGTCTGAGAGGCCCGACGCTGTGTCGTTCGTGTCTTATCTGGCGGACGCGACGTTGTTGATGCGGCAATCGAAGGAAATCGATCTCAATCCCAAAGTGTTCGCCGCCGGAGGCGCCGGATTCTCTTTGCCGGATTTTCTGAAGGGCGCGGGCGATACAGCGGAATACACCATCTCAGTGACGCAGTGGACCCCCGATGCGAAGTGGACAGGGTCGCGGGAATGGGCCGAGCGCTTTCGGGCGAGATGGAATTATGAACCGTCCTATCACAGCGTGCAGGCTTACGTATCGCTCAAGATTGTCGTGGACGCGATTGAACGCGCGGGATCAACGGACCGCACCGCGGTCCGCGATGCTATCAGAACATCGAGCATCGACTCGGTGTTTGGGCCTATTCACTTCAGCGATGTCGGGCAGAACGAGCACCCGGTCGCCATCACTCAGGTTTTGAACGGCAAGTTCGTGACGATTTGGCCGCCTTCCGCAGCGATCAGGACACCGGTGCTTCCGACGCCGCAGTGGCGGGCTCGAGCCTTCGGGCCGGACTCCGTCACCGCGGGTGAACCGCATGTTGCGGTGGCCGTGTCCGCGGGCGAGAAGCTTCTTCAGACGCTGACCAGCGGGCTGTTGACCGGCGGCATCTACGCGCTGATCGGAATCGGGCTTACGGTTATTTTTGGGGTGATGCGGGTCGTGAATTTCGCTCATGGAGCGCTGGTGATGGCCGGAATGTACGCGACGTATTTTCTGTTCACCGGTCTTCACATCGATCCCTTCTTGTCTCTGCCTGTAGTGATGCCGGCGATGTTCATCGCGGGTGTGATCATGCAAAAAACATTGATAGCGCCGGTGCTCGGGGCGCCGGAGCTGAATCAGATACTGCTCACGGAAGGCATCAGTATTGTATTGATCAACACAGCGTTGCTGCTGTTCACCTCGAATTATCTGACGATGACCACCGGTTACGCCGGAGCGACGTTTCATCTGGGCGGAATATCCTTGAGCAAGCCGCAAATGGCTGCGTTCGGAATCGCGATTGTGATCACCGCCGCCGACTATTTTTTTCTGGTAAAGACCGGGACCGGCCGGCAGATTCGCGCAACTGCACAGGACCCGGAGGGCGCGCGCCTTATCGGGATCAATATCAAGCGAGTCCAGGCGTTAACTTTCGGATTCGGGGTCGCGGCGGCGGGCGCCGCCGGATCGTTGCTGATGCCGATTTACTATCGAGTCGAGCCGAACGCGGGATCGCCCTTCACGCTGAAGGCCTTCGTGGTGGTGGTGCTGGGTGGAATGGGAAGCGTGACCGGAGCGCTTGTTGGAGGAATCGTGTTGGGGATCGCTGAGTCGCTCGGCGCGGTGTATGTCGCGACCGGATACAAGGACGTTATTGCGTTTGTGATTTTTCTGCTGGTGCTGACGCTGAAGCCTTCCGGGCTGCTTGGGAAATCGAAAGTGTGATTCCAGATGAAGGCTCTCGGATGACGAATCAGATTTGAGATTCAAGATTTGAAATTTGAGATTCGAGCCTTGAGAGTGAAGCGACGTTTTTGGGATTTGGAGTTTGAGAATTCAGATAATTCGAGGTTCAAGATTGAATCAAATTTGAGATTTGAGTATTTGAAATTTGTGACGTGAGGGCTTGAGATTGTTTGAGATGTGAACTTGAAACCGGCGAAACTTTTGATTTGGTACAAATCTCAAATCTCAAACCTAAGCCTCAGACTTCAGATTTCTAATCTCAAATTTGAAGTCTGAGCCTTGAGCTAGCTTAGAGGGTTGAGGTCGGTGATCTTTTGAAACTTGAGATGAGAAGCAGACTCTACCTTTCAACACTGGGCATATTCCTGCTCGCCGCGCCGTTCATGTTTACGGCTCGTTATTCCCAGCACGTCTTGATACTGGTTCTGTTGTATGTGGCGCTTGGGTCCGCGTGGAATATCTTGGGAGGATTTGCGGGGCAGCTCTCACTCGGGCACGCGGCCTTTTTCGGGATTGGCGCTTACTCGGCCGCTGTCATAGCGAGCAAGACAGCGATGTCGCCGTGGTGGGGGATCATCGCGGGACCGATTGTGGTTCTTCCCATCGCGCTGGTAGTCGGATGGATTTGCTTTCGCCTGCGCGGGCCTTATTTCACGCTAGCCACGATTGCGGTCGGCGAGGTCGTCCGCCTGGTAGCGCTGAACTGGAGCGAGTTGACGGGCGGCGCGGTCGGAGTTGTGATTCGTCCTTCGGGACTGAGTGGCACCAGCAAGGTCCCTTACTACTACATCGTTCTTGTCGTCGCCGTCGCGACCGTTGGGCTTTGTCAATTGATCAGCCGGAGCAAGATTGGCTACTACCTGATGGCGATACGCGAGGATCAGGAAACCGCCGAATCCATCGGCGTCGATACCACGAAGTACAAACTCATAGCGCTGGCGATAAGCGCGAGTCTGACGGCCGTCGCCGGAGCGTTTTACGCCAATTACTTTCTGTTCGTCGATCCCACGATCGTGCTTCCACTGGCGTTGTCGGTTGAGATCGTGTTGATGGCAATCGTCGGCGGCCTGGGCACGGTTGCGGGCCCGGTGCTGGGAGCGGTGCTGCTCAAGTTGTCGTCGGAGATTTTCAGGAATGAATTCGCGCAGGCGAATCTGCTGATCTACGGCGCGCTGCTTATTCTGATCATCCTGTTTATGCCCGATGGATTGATGGGCGGGTTTCGAAGGGTCACCGGGCTCTTTGGGAGGAAACCACGGCGTGTTTCTGCTTGAGGTAAGAAATCTAACCAAGCGTTTCGGCGGAGTCGTGGCGGTGGACTCGCTGAGCTTCAGCGTGAGCGCTGGTGAAACGGTCAGCATCATCGGGCCAAACGGCGCGGGCAAGACTACGGTGTTCGATCTGATCACCGGCTTTCACAGCGCGACCGCCGGCGAGATCGTCTTCGACGGATCGAATCTGATCGGTAAGAAATCGCACCAGATTTCGAGGGCGGGAATCGGCCGGACTTTTCAACTGGTGAAGCCGCTTCGCGGGCTAAGCGTGTTCGAGAATGTTCTCGTCGGGGCTTTTGCACGGACCGGGGATCGCGGCCATGCTCGGCGTATCGCAGAGGACGTACTCGAGTTCACCGATTTATCATCGCTTCGCGAGGCGCAAGCAGACGGGCTGCCCATCGGGTTGCGCAAGAGGCTCGAGCTTGCGCGATCGCTTGCGACGGGCCCGAAGTTGATACTGCTGGATGAAGTGATGTCAGGGCTCAATCCCAGTGAATCGAAACAGGCAATCGAACTCATAAGGCGGTTGCGAGACGAGCGCGGCATCTCGGCGGTCGCCGGCGTCGAACACGTGATGCAAGTCGTTATGAGCATCAGCGATCGAGTGATCGTGCTCAATCATGGAAAGAAGCTGGCTGAAGGACGACCGGAAGAAGTGGCGTCGAATCCCGAAGTGGTCGCGGCTTATCTGGGCAAGCCCGACTAGCCATCCATCCTGTTCAACTCAACATCCAGAGAAAGGAGCGACCTCTCCCTTTTATTCGATCAGGGAGAGGTCGCCAACCTAAAACAGGTTTAGTGCGCCGAGACATCGTCGACACGGAACGATGTCGCAAGCGATACGTCTTCTGTCGCGCGGAACTGAATTCGAACTGTCTGCCCCGCGAAAGCAGACAAACTGAATGGACCGCGCAGCACGTAAGCGCCGGCAGTCCCGCCATTCAGATTACTGAATGTCGCAAGGGTTGCCAGCAAGGTTCCCGACGTGTTGCGCACCTCGATGAACAAGCGATCGAACTGCGTAGTCGTTGTTGTTTCCGCCGTAGTGACATTGAGCCAGAAGGTCAAACCGGGCGCCGAAGCGCTCGGAATGCTGATCTGCTGGAATGCGGCCCCGGTCTGATTGTTAGCGCTCGCCACAATCAAGTAGCCGGTGCCGCTATGCGGGAAGCTTCCGGTGGACCTCACAGCCGAACCCGAAAGCACCCACGGTGTACTGCTGCCCTCGAATCCGCCGTTGACGATCAACTCCGCGCTAGCGGAATTCACCGTCAATGTCACCGGAACATTAAGCGGCGAATTCGATGCTCCCGTTGCGGTGATCGTGATAGTACCGTTGTAAGTCCCCGCCGCAAGTCCCGCGATATTTACCGAGACCGTTGTGGTCGAAGGAGCGGTACCGGACGTCGGGTTTACCGAAAGCCACGTCGTGTTAGTAGTCGCCGACCACGTCAACGTTCCGCCTCCGGTGTTGGTTATGCTGAGCGATTGATTCGCTGGATTCGCGCCGCCGGCAGTGGCGCTGAAACTGAAGCTTGCGGGACTGACGCCGATTGTGGGACCGGCAACGGTCGCGGTCGCGTTGTAAATCACCAGCGCGAAATCTTGATCAGTGGTGTCAGCATTACCCGGGACACCGTCACCGGCAATGTTCGTCGCTCGCACGGTGACCGTGATGTTTCCTGAGGTGCCAGCGGGGAGAAATACCGACTCGAAGTTGTTTCGCGCGTCGGCGGCGCCTCCGGCTACCGAGTTGGCGCCCGAGAACACATTGCCCTTGAACGTAGTGCCTCCGACCGTGACTTCGAGATCCAGGTTATTGACATAGGGTGCGCCGGTGGTCGGTCCCGGCGCGTCGGTCCACACGAGGCTCACGCGAAGCGGGAGACTCGTGTTAGCGACTGACCCGGTCGTCTGGAACGTCTGTCCGGTTGCGCCCAGCACTTGAGTTTGATCGACGAGGATGCGCGACGCTCCATCGAATGAACGGCTGAAATCCATGCGGCCCATTCCCTGATTGTTTGAAGGCAGCGTGTCATTGGCGCCAACGCCGGTCATTCTAGTCGCCGAGTTGACCAGGAAGGCTTTCACCATCGCGGGACTTGGTGCGGCGAGCCCTTTGTTGAGGAAATCCTGATAGACAAGCGCCGCGCCACCAGCGACCGCGGGTGTGGAATGCGAAGTGCCGCTTGACCATCCATACAGCGTCTGTCCGGCGGGGAAGAATTGATTGCAGACACTCGAGCCGTTGTAGTTCGACTGCGGAACACCGGCTTCGATGTGGGTGCCAGGCGCCATGATTTCAGGCTTGGTACGGCCGTCGCCGCCCGCCGAGTTAACCGGACCGCGACTCGAGAACGAGATCACATCGTTCGCGCTATCGGCGCCTGAGTTGGCGATACCACATCCATCAGTGCCGGTCATTCGAACGTTTTCGCCCGCGCCGACAGTGATCACGTTCTTGGCGGTGCCGGGAGTGCTCACGGTGTTCGCTCCCGAGCCGTCGTTGCCCGCGGCGAATACGATCGACAGCTGCTGTAGTCCCGCTACGCCGGTTTGAGCATCCCGCACAATCCGGTCGTAACTCTGCGCGTTGGTATCGTAGCGAGGAATGGGATTTCCGAGATTGTCTTGGAATCCCCACGAGTTGCTCGATATCCGAGCGCCCTGACCGTACGCGGTATTCTCCCAGGTCGTCCCGCTCGACGCGGTGCCGCCGAAGATGGCAGTTGAGCCCATCCGGGCGAACGGAGCAATGCCGAGGCCGTAGTTAAACCCGTTGGCGTCTTCAAAGGCGGTGCCCGTGCCACTGTTGAATCCGCCGATGATGTTGGTATTCAGGAAGCCGTGTCCTCCCTGTGCGCCGGTTTGATTTGTAGGGTTGTTTTGAAAGACAACTCGCGCGGTTGGAAGGTCCGGGTGCCCGGTGATCGAGGTTGCGTCGTCGACGACTTCGACCACGAATGAGCCAAACTGCGAACTCGTGAAGCCTTTGTTTGCAAGAAAGGTGAGATAACCCGGGCCTGTTGGAACATTGCCGGAGAGATTGCCCGCGAGAATCTGACCCTGCGCTTCATCGAGTCTGCGCTTGATCCCCCGCTCTTCGATAGCAAAGACATTATTCAGGCGCGCGATTTCGGCAAGCTTCGACGCGGAGACTGTTAGCTCGACGTTTTGATAATTGAGCACATCGTAGGAATTAACCACGTTATTTGCGATCTCGCGCAGTCGATTGATGGTTCGTCGAGCGCCGCGGCCGGCGACGAGCTGTACCGTCACGTCGATCGACGAGTCCGTCGATGCTGCATGAGCTTGCCGTATGATCGGTGACATACGATACACAGGTTCGTAGTCTCCTAGAAATTGCACGGCTGGATTTTCGTTCTTGAATCGGACAAGTCCGGCGGCAGCGGCTGAGCCCGCTCGCACGACATACGCATTTGAGGCAACGTAGCTGACCACTTCGGCGCCCGTCGCCGTGAGCTTTCCGAGCCACGAATCTTTGATCGGCCCTGCAAACTGGACGATGTAGAGCCCCCCGTGCGGCTCACTGCCGGTCTTGACTGCGTCGGCCATGTCGGTTTGGCGCAGGTCCGCGGGCAATGCCGCGCCGAGCGCTTCGGGCTGGTTGGTATCTAGCGCAAAGCCGTTGAGATTGATCACGTCCTGATCGTCGCGAACGGGTACAGAGAGTGTGGTTAGCGCGGCGCGTCCTCCCGCCGCCATCTCGTTAACGCGGACAACCTTAAAGCTTCCGTAATCGATCTCGTCGATGATGGCGCCGCGGTTCGCCAGGTCGTTGTATACCGCGACTTCCTCGGTTCCAATTATCAGCTTGTGAACGGAGCCATCGTTGATATAGCCCCGGTCTGCAGAGTCCGCGGTTTGAGCGTCTCTGGTTTGATCGTTCGGGGCTTGTTGTGTGAGGGCGCTGGTTCCGAGCAGGAACACGCCCAGTGCGAGTCCGACAATAGTGAGATTCCAATGCTTCACGGTTTCCTTCTCCTTCCGGCCGCCTCGGCCGTTTTTGGGAGGCCCGAACCTCAAAGCATCCCGGATTCGATCGGCAACCCTGCCATATCTGCGCAGAGTCAGTTAAAAGCGAGCCTTTCGGTGCGCAGCAAGGATGGGACAAGCGGAGTAGTTCTCGTTGTGCTGATTTAGTTATTTTTGGAGTCAGAACAATGTTTCAGACGTGCGAATCTATTGTAAGAAGGGTCGCTTGTCAAGAGTAATCTAGTCCACTAATCCCCGGTGGATGCCGATGCGACGAGTGCGTTAGTGGGTTTCATCCACTCGAGCTGAACAAGCGCGTTTTCCGGTACGGTTCGAGGATCGCAAACCCCGCAGCGAACGCACGGATCAGTGGCCGGGCAAGGTTTCGTAGTTTTCTCGGCCATCGCGCGGAGGTACTCTCGTTTCATAAACTCGGTCGTCAGGCCGATGTCTACGACGTCCCACGGGAGTTGCTCATCAAGAGATCTACGGCGGAGCGCGTACTCGATCCAGCCTCGCATTGCCTGGCGCCAATTACCGGTACGGTCGGCTTCGAGAATGAACTCGGAGACTCGACGGTCTCCCAGAGAAAGCAGTGCCTGGAGTTGAGCTATGCGCGAGGACATCGCTCGCACTTCAACGTTGTGCAGGCGTTTCAGGGCTCGAGTCAGGTATTTGATCTTCTGATCCAACACGCGCTCAGGTTGGATGGGCTCCCATTGAAATGGTGTCTGAGGTTTCGGCACAAACGCATTCAGGGAAACGATCACCGAGCCTGCGCGCCCGCGTGGGCGGCCCGCTTCGAGCATGCGATCGCGAATGCGTTCGGTCAAAGAAACGATCGCATCCAAATCTTCATCTTCTTCGGTCGGCAGCCCTATCATCATGTATAGCTTCACGTTGAGGATGCCACGCTCGAAAATCATATCCGCAATCTCGACGATTTGTTCGTTCGTGAGGTCCTTGTTTATTACTCGGCGCAGGCGGTCCGAACCGGTCTCCGGCGCGATGGCAATCTGCTGGTCGTTGCGCCGCACCAAAGCATCCAAAAGCTCAGGCGAAATCTGATCCAGCCGCAGCGACGAAACTGAAACCTGGTAATCGAGTTCCTCGAGACCCGCAAGGATCTGATGAATCTCCGGGTGATCGCAAACGGCAGTCGCGACAAGCCCGATTTTATCGGTGAGTTTTCGCATCTCGGCGGCTCGCTCGAGCAATTTGTCCGCCGAGAATACGCGTGGCGCCAAGTATGAGTAGCCGGCCCAGCAAAACCGGCAACCCATCGAGCAGCCTCGCGAAATCTCGACGAGGTAGCGCCCGCTCATCTCGGTGTTGTCGGTTATGATCTCGCTCGCCGGGATGAAATCGTCATCGAAGCTGCCGTTGCCTTCCTGCTTTCGCATCGGGTTGCGCATCGTGAAGACACGCCGTGGCGCGCCGCTCGTTGGTTGAATCTCGCTTACGCGACCGTCGTCGTCATAGCTGACCTCGTAAAACCGAGGAACGTAAAATCCGGGCTCACGTGCCAGCCGCAGCAAAAGGTCATCCCGACTGTCGGCAGCATTCATTACGTCGAGCAGATCAGGAACGAGCACCTCACCCTCGCCCACACAGACGACATCGACAAAGTCCGCAACTGGTTCGGGGTTCAAGAACGCGGCGGCCCCACCCATGACTACGAGCGGATGCCACTCGTTGCGATCCTTTGTTCGCACCGGAATCTTTGAGAGCCTCAGAAGCTTTGGAATGTTTAGGTAGTCGGTTTCAAACGAGACCGAGATCGCCAATACATCGAATTGTGTAATTGGCGTTTCAGACTCGAGTGAGATGAGTGGGCTTTCTGTGCGCTCGAGTTCCCTTTCGATGTCCGCGTCAGGTACGAATACGCGTTCGCAGGTGATTCCAGGATGAGAATTAAAGAGTTGGTAGACCGACTGGAAACCGAGATTCGACATTCCTATGTGATAAGTATTCGGATAAGCGAGAGCGACATCCAATCCGAGCCCGAGAGGCTTGCGGTTGGAAAAACCCTTCTCTCGACTCAGCAGACCCCTATATCTATCTTTAATTTTTTGCATTCGTTTCCAAAGAAGTTCGCGTCGATCGTTCGTTTGCCAAACAGTGACCAATGAAGTCGTGTACCAGAACGCAAGCGAGCTGTCCACGTTTCGCCAAGTTGTTGAACGCTGATTATAGATTGTGCGCGACGGATGTAGCAAACGCGGAGCGCACGCGAACAGGCAGAACATGCATCGCCCGCACTACCGGGCCGCCTTCCATCGCTTTGTACCAGCCTGCACCCGGACAGTATCTACCGAAGTGAATACTAAGTGTCCACCACGCTCGGATACTAAGTGTCCGGTCATATCGGTTTTTGGGGGGTCGTCTTCTTTTGAACCAAAAAACTATCCACCTAACTGTTGTCATAAAAGACACTTGTGAGATGGTGGGGCCAAACCGTCCGTGGGCGACCGTATCTTGGCATTATCGATGCAAAGAGTGGTCAGCCCCAGTAGTTTGTCTGTTTGAGGATTGCTGAAGTCAAGCTGTTCCGGGGTTTCGCTTTTCTCATTGATTTGAATAGCCTTTTGAAAGTATCATAGTGGTTCTTTTTGGGCGCTATCTCACGGAATCTAGTTAGCCCCGGTGCTTTCGCACAGGACGCACGGAAGCGGGGAAGGCAATAGTAGAAGGTTGGAGAAGTTGAGAAGTTCTGGCAGACCGGATGTCTGCCTGGTTCGCTCGGGTGGGTTTGACCGAGCGTTACTTGGGTTCAGTTCGACGTTGTCGTCGAGCAAGCATAGGGTAGGTTGAAAACACCAAAAGACGGAGAGGGATATGAAAACAAGACGAGTAGTTTACTTGGCTGTAGTGCTGGTGGCCGTGGCGGCGCTGACGGTGCCGCTGATAGGCCGGAGCGCGCACGCGTTTAATGTGAGCGGGAGCGCGGGACCGGCGGCGACCAATGTTGCGCCGACGACAGCGCCGACAACGACCGTTAGTCAGGACGTGGTACGGCTGCCAAACGGACAGTATGCGGAAAGGATGGAAGGCGCACAGGAAGGGCAAGCCGGACGCTTGAGTCCGGAGGTGTGGAACGCCCTTGGAATTCCGCGATCAAAAGATCCGGCTGGAGCCGCGAAGAGGATACAGCAGCGGCTTAAGGGCGGCGGATCAGGGGATCTAACGATCCAGAGCGGACAGCCGGCGATTCTGAATCCGGCGAGCGCGCTATCCGACGCGTTGATGACAAACATCGGCGGCCGCGACAATCAATTTGATGAAGTAACACTGATTGCGGACTGGGACGGGCGCGAAGATTGCGCGGCGGACCGGGAAGCAAAGGTGGACGATTTTTCGGGAATACCGGCCGGCGGCGAAATCGATTTCGTGCTGACGCGGACCGCGATCTCGGAGCACACCCGAGCGAACGGGTGGAACGAGAACGTTTATTACTATGGAGACTCGGTGGGAAATGTGTGGGTAGGAGTGGACAACACCGGGGACTCGAAAGCGGACGTATTCACGCAGATCAATGTGCCGACGGTGCTGAATGCGTTTGGAACGGTCAATAGCGACGACCAGATAACGATCACGGGACTCGCAGTGAATCCGGTGGCGGATCTTGGATCGTTCGGCAATGTCAACGGGGCGTACATTCCGAACTTCGGTGGTGGAGCACCTGGGACGCAGGGTGTGATCGGAGAGATACTGTACGTAACCTACACCGACACGGAATCAGGACTGCGGCTTGCGCCGCCGAACAACACGCCTGTGCGAAGCGGACTGTTGGCGTTTCCAGTGAGCGATGCGGTATCGCCTGCAGTGAGTGCGCCAGGGAACGTTACCGGTCTGGGTTTCCCGGTTACAGTGGGTGCCGCGTTTGGCGTGGCGTTTTCAACTTTTAGCAACATCGCTGGATGCGCGGTTGATGATGATGGCAGCGTGTACTTCCAGCAAGTGGATCTGATTCAGTTTACAGGCGCCAACATCGTCAAGGTGGCATCGAAGGATGATGTGGCGTGGCAGGATCGGAGCCTGGCAACGAGTGGCTTCGACACTTTGACGGCGCTCACGGGTGCGTACCCAGATGCAAGTGGACCGACAGGTGGCGGCAAGAGCCAGATCAACAGGTTCACGAACTACTCAGGGACATCAACATTGTTTGGGAACATAGTAGCGATCAACACCGGGCCGTGTAATGTACTGTACGCGGCGGTATCGAGATCGCTGGTGGCCACTGATGACGCGGCGACGCAGTTGACGGAAGGGTTATTCCCTGCCCCGTCGGCGTTTGGAGCGGCAGGCACTCCGTCGATGGTGATCAGCTTCGCGGACTGCTCGGGAGCATTCGACGTATGCTCGGGAGCCGCAACAGGTGCGGTGACGACGAACGTCGGTGGAAACCTGCCGGCGGCGAACGGAGTCGCGGATGTGGCGGCGACCGGGCTGACGCTGTCAGCGGGAGTGAACAACTTCCGAGTGTTCGTACAGGGTAACGGGCCTGCGATCGCGGCGACCAACCCGGTGATCGGATTATCATCGGGAGCGACACCGCTGAAAGTCGACATGCAGATTGACTATCAGGCGCATGCCGGAATAGCGGTGAGCGAAGAAGGGACCGTGTTTGTCATTTCGGGAGGAGCGCCGGGAGGACCGGGAAAGAACCCGAGCCCGATGGTGACGGAAGTATTGTGCTTCCCGGATGCTTGTCCTGCGGATAGGCGAGCAGATTTCGTGGATCTGCGCGGGAACAACTTCCCGAATCCGCCGGCGTCTGGAGGGAACGTAGGAGATGGCGATTCGGATCGATTCGATCACATCTTCTATCAGGCTCC